>ERZ808240.88-NODE-88-length-116168-cov-14.665653_pt1 | contig 116168 bp, 127 predicted proteins | sample MGYA00521084_ERZ808240 | MGnify/ENA primary metagenome ERZ808240 (study PRJEB31516, sample SAMN03275571) | gut metagenome | biome: mammalia-associated habitat; material: feces | host: Papio cynocephalus | place: Kenya | collected 2012-08-06 ...
TTTTTTTATGCGGCGGCAGACGGAGACAATTTCTAAGCAGACGGAAATTGTCTCTTTTTATTTGCGCTTAAAATTAGGCGGACGGAAGATACCGCCAATTGTTGTTAACTTTATAAGTTGTCAGCCAGACGGAAAATACTGGCACTCCACCCTGACGCCGCGGACGGAACTGAACCGAGTCGTCGACTGAACTCGTTAGGTGGCTAAAGCAGCAGCTACATTACCCCATTATATTATACCACAAAAGCAGCAGTAAGTAAAGTGATTTTACGCAATTAATGTATTTTTTTTGTCTCTTACTTTCTATTGTCCCTAGTCGTCATCGAACCGCGGTTTTATGAAGGCAGACGGGTTATTCAAAAACTTTTTCACTTTGGCGCGAAAAATACTTGACTAAACCCGCAAAATGCCGTATAATATATATGTAAAAAGTAAAAGGAGAAAGATTTATGAGAATTGAATTATACGGAACAGTAGTAAAAGAAAATATCACGCCCGCCGAATTCAAGGCTTGGCATTTAGCAAATTGCCGCGCGCACTATAATATGTGCCGCATTATCGCGCACAGCCGCACTCATGTTGGAGTTGACTACGATAATATGTATGAAGTTTACGGCACGGCGGAAGAAATCAAAGAAGTTTTCCCTAATATCGAAAATTTACTTGACAACGCCGCCTAATTGTTGTATAATATATATGTAAAAGTTAAATAAGGAGGAAAGTTAATGGATACAGTAGCACTTGCGAAAAAAATTAAAACCAAATGTAATGCGGATATGGACCGTTGGGAAGCCGCGTATCGTTTTAAAGACGGATATATGATTACTTGCTGCGGCGCTCCAGGTCTCAAAGGACGTGCAGTTCAAGCAGAAGTAAAACAAAATTGCTTAGAGCGTGTTTGTGCCGCCGCGCAATATCACCCATTGGCAGATTAAAATATTTACAATAGTAGCGCAAAATTACTTGACAAAGCCGCGCAACTATTGTATAATATATATGTAAAGATAAAGAAGAAAATTTATCTACCCTAACCAATGAAGCCGCGCGAAAAAGTTTCAAACTTAATCGCAAAACTTCTTGACAAAGTGAAAACTTTGTTATATAATATATATGTAAACAAAAGATAAAGAAATTAATAAAGGAGAAAAATTATGTCTACACCAAAACCAATCGTATTCAATGAAAAGGACCGCGCAGTTGTTGCCGCATTAGCAGCACATCCAGAAGGATTAACTTTAGCAGAATTACGCGAAGCTACTGGAATAGAATTAGTTGCTGGTAATGTATCTTCAATGATGAAGAAACAATTAATTGCACCTATCGGTGAAAGAACAGTAGAAAAAGAATTCGAAAGCACAGTTAGCACTTATACAGTTATTACAGTTGAACCAACAAAAACAGAAAAAGGCACTGACAACACTTACACTGATAAACAAGTTGAAGTTTTAAAAGCTTGCGCCGCAATCACTTCACCATTCGCATTATCAGATTTAGCAACAGCAATGGGGGTTGAAAAAGTAGCACCTGGTATTATCACTGGCTTAGTTAAAAAAGGAAACTTAGCAAAAGGCGAACCAAGACCTGTTATCAGAACTCGTGTTAGCGAAGTTAATATTTACGGTTTAGTTGATGGAGCAGTTGAAAAATTAGCTTCAGCAACAACTCCTGCTAAATAGTTAAAAAACTTCTTGACAAAGCCGTTAAAATTTAGTATAATATATATGTAAGGAAGGAAAACCTTTCAAACCCAAGGAGGATAACTTGTAAAACCCGAAGGTGAAGTCTAACATTCCTAAGCACGAAATCGAACCACCACCGATAAGTGGCATACGAGCAAAAAGGCTTAATTAGGTAGTGAACGTTGAGTACCGCGGCAGCCTTATAATTGCCAAGACCCTCACGAGAATCACAAGGTAGCACGAAACACTCGTTAAAAAGGATTACCTACCGAGTAGTGTCGGTAAGATACACTACGCAATAGAGATTCAGAAAGGTCAAACACTCTTTAAAAAGAACCGCAGAGAATCAGAGCGAAATCAGACACTCACCAAAAGAATTTCGCGCCTAATAAGTATTTTTGGTAGCACAATAGTGGAAGCAAAAGGAAAATTAGGCTACTTGGCGGCGCAAAAGCATAGTTGCGGGTGCAAATCCCGCAGTCGTCTCTGGCACAACCTTAAGTGCACAAGTAAATTCGTCAAAACGAAATAACTGGAGGCAATAACGTAGTCAAAAGCCAGTGGAACTGGAGAGGCTTTAAAGTCTGCTAGGAGGTTCGATTCCTTCCAATTGACAACTGACGAGCAGGGCGGTTCACGTTAGCCGCATAGAACTCGAGGTTTGATAGTGAACCAAATCACATACTAACGACAACAGCGAAAGTCAAATATGGATTTTTGAAGCTATTGCGTTTCAAAGTGAAAAAACTTCTTGACATTCTCCGCAAACTGTTGTATAATATTAATAGCAAAAGTAAAAATAGTATCTTTTCTAGTGGAAACGCCAGTAGTAAGTCTTGGACATAAAACCACTTAAAATAATTGAAGGAACTTACAAACCCGTAGTTGGCGGACATAAGGTGTGCGCAGAATAAATAGTAGATAGTTGGAGTATCTCAGATACTTGGGGCGACCTAATCGACGCCTTAGCCCAGAAGGCTTGGCTAAAGCACAAGTCTACTTACCTGTCCATAATGATGACCCGAAGCAAAGAGAGCGACGTCCCATCCCTAACTCTTCCTACGGCAGGCGAAACGAAGCGTTAAACGCGTAGTGTAGCCGTCCTTAAAAACTTGACGATTTTTAAAAAAATGTTAAAAACCGAACACTAAGGTTTAAGGCTAGTTAAGCCGCTAGTTAAATGGCATCGTATGTTAAGAGCGTAATTCAACCAGTAGAGCGACTGAGTGATATCGTTCGCTCACCTAAAGCCACCGACACGTGCGACTCGAGAAACACGACGGCTGAAGCTGATTAGGCTTAAAGTCGGACCTAGAAGGTCAGGGTAGCCCTAGATAGCAGTTCGTCAAATTGCGGACGAAATAAAATAACGGCGCGTTCGGAGCATAGTCCGTAAAGTTATGCCTCTAAGCGGATAGCCTTAGAAGCTATTCAGAGACCTTATCACTAACGAAAAGGGCGGTTGGCAACTCCACTAAGATAAGTTGCACTTTAATGCTGAATTCAATTGAGGTGTTAATTAAAAAATTATGCGCAATCAAAAATTGACAAATTCGAAATAGTTTGTAAAACGTTATTTCAACACAACAAATGTGTATATTTGTCGTCAAGCGAGACGCACTCGTAAAATTCACTAGATTAATACAGTTGGTCTGAAATCTAGTAGTATAAGCATACGTCAAAATTTGACATAACGGTGATGCTTGTCAGAAACTTCATTCTTGACTAGTTTTAGTAATTGTGTAGGATAAATTACTTGGTGCGGCGACCATAAGCGTCGAAGGCTTTTGCAAATTTACCTTTTAGACAAAATTTGACTAGAACCCTAACTATTTCAATAGGGTTAGCAAGGCTCGTTTAAGCTCGTAAAGCTTCGGTGATAGCGACCGCGCACTATCCGTTTAGCCATATGTCGATAAATTGGCAGGTCAGCAGAATACCGTATTAAGCATGCCACCACCCAATTGGGTGTAATAGCAATTAGGAATAGAAATTTGTTAATTTTAAATCACGTCAAATTTAAGATAAAGCAAAAAGTATATTAATAGACTAGTCTTTAAAGCTGTTGTGAATAGATTATCGCTTCGCTTTAATCTATTAACTATTGAGCACATCAATTTTGATAGTGCTCTTTTTATTTTGTCAATTATGCTCTTTAAAATTTTCTACTAATCAAAATTTGATTAATGCTGTTGTTGCTTCGCAACTATTTAATATTCAATCCAAATTTGATTTTTCTAAAATTATAGTGTAATATATAAATGTAAATAGAAGTAATACTATTTCAAAAAAAAAAAAAAAAAAAAAAATAATTTTTTTCGCAATTGTTTTAAGTATTTGAAACAATTATGTTGACAAAACGAAAATTATGTTGTATAATTAATATAGGAAAAGTTATCTGTCAAATTTCGATAGCTAACTATTTTAAAAGGAGAACATAATTTTGAATAACGATAAAAACAATACTAACAGCGTCAATAGCGTTAACGCGTTTACTAACTTTTTACACGAAGTTGAACAAACCGACTACTCAACCAACAAAACCGCTTCAGGAGCACTCACAATCCAACAATCAACCCGCAATAATTTGCGTCGTGAAGGTTTAAAGGCTCTCGTTAACGATTTAAAAGCTTGATTACCTGATTTCGATATTGTCGAAACCAAAGACGGCATAGTGATTGTTGCAGAAAATGAGCCTGGCGATTTTACTTTTTCGTGAGAATTAAAATCAACGATTAAGTCAATTGATTACGACCCATTTATTGCCGCTAATAATTGAGAAGAAAAGCAAATTCAAGACGCCGCTAAAAAGGCTGACCGCATTAAAAGGGCAGAAGAAAAACAAGAGGCACTTGAAGAAAAAAGAAAAAAGAAGCTGAAAACTCTTGAAAATAAAGACAACTAAACGTTGTCTTTTATTTTATTCGTTTTCTACCTCGCAAATCATTGAGTTCACTACGTTCACTCAAGCATGTGTTAATTTTTTGTCAAATATCGTTATAAATCGTCAGGTATTATCACTAGCCTTTTAAGGCTCGCGGCAGTGCGCACGGAAAGTCAATAGTAGAATGAGCACGCAGTGCGAATCTACTAATTGAATTGCCGAAGTAGGCAAGACGTCAAGAGACAAAATTAATCACAGTAGTAAGAAGAAATTAATAAAATGAATTTATTAATGTTCCTTGATTTACATCGATTGGCGGCTTTACGAAGCTTTTTGGCTTCACGGCGTTAAGAATTCATTTTGTTCCCTGTTTCACCTCTATACGATATAAAAATTGATAGCGCTCGCAAGCTCGCTTTATATCAATTTTATATATCTACCCCCAACCCCCTTTTAGGGGGATACGAACGATTCGAGCGGAGCTAAAGCTCCTCTCTTCATTCACCGTTTCGTAGCTAGGACAATTTTTTTAATATTAATCGAGCTGTTGCTACCGCAACTAATTGAACTAAAATTATCATCAATACTTTTTATTACTGAGAAGCTAAAAATGTTCTAATCTTATATTTATAATAGTCTTCTTTTTGCTACACATTAATCTTTTTATCTTAACATAAGTCTTTTGACTTTAGGAGGTCATATGTTAGAAAAAATACCATTATTACAATCTGATTTATCTAACAAACAACTTTATTATCACTTATACTTCATTTATATGTGCGGTGAAAAATTACAATATAACTTCGACAAATATTCAATCACTTATTCCTATCAATTGCCAATTAAGAAGGATACATATGAGTTAACACGCGAAAGCCTTGATATAACACGTTCTAGTTGGGCGCCGCATTATGATAGGGTAATCGCGCACAGTGGTAAAGACTTTGTCGTGCTTATTCCCGCGGAAGTAATGGCGGCTTGGTATAAATATGCTCAAACGTTGCCGAAGAAAAGTCGTTGTCCTTTAACACGCTTATTCTTTTACTTTTACTTCTATATTTCTTCTGCGGAGGCACCTAGTTGGGGACATTCATATCGTTTAATCTGCGAAGAGACAGGGTTGAGCCGCAATAATTTAGGTCATCAAATTGAACAATTGGTGCGTGATGGTTGGCTTGAACGAAATAACTTCTTTAGTTTTGGTCAAATGAATTTAACATATATGTATTCGTTGCCGCGCCAATTATGGACGGAAGAGAAGATTTCTCTTTGTGCGGACCAAGAGATGATTAATTAGTTAGCTCTGATTTTTTGAGCTTAATTTGCCTTAAATTAATAGCAAAAATTAGTTGACAAAGCCTCAAAAGTTTAGTATAATAATTATATAAAAGATAAATAGTTAAAAAGGAGGAAACACTAATGGACTATAAAATTTACTCTAACTACTGCGGCGATATTGACGCCGATGAAAAGGAATTACATAACTCAAGGGTTTTTAGACGCTTAATGGCGAAATATCAGCCTGTTAAACTTACTGAGAAGGAATTTGAGGAATATGTGTTAAGTGGTAAAGATATTGATAGTAAAGTAATTTACGTTGCGCGTGAAATAAAAGCGTTAGACCAACATAAGGGTTTAATTGACGCGCTTTACATTATGATTGTTAGACGACCTAAAGGTATGCCGCAAGAGTATTTAGCATTAATGGCGGCGGGAGACTTGGAATATGGTTATGAATATTGCCCAAGTAATTTTGAGAACTATGGTTATGAAGAATTTTTAATTTACAAGGAGAAAGTAGCAAATGGACGATAGAATTTATTTTAAACAAGAAGATAGATGCGTTGAGTGTGTGGCACGAGGCGTATATAAAGACCATTATTGGGTTATTACTACTGTTGCGGGAAATCATCCTTGCGCCTATGTAGAAAGTAAAATTGATTATTCAGATGATGAAAAGTATGAGGAAGAAAAATATATTGAAGGCGCGCATGGTGGAATTAATTTCTTTGGCACATTAAGTCATGTTGTGGTAAACTTACCAGACCGCTTTAAAAAAGATAACTTTATTGGTTGGGATTACGCACACGCAGGAGATTTTGAGTTTAATGTTAATATTCCTGGTAAAATTTACACAGTAGAAGAAATTCAAGCCGATATTAGAATGGTTATTGATAATTTGTTTAAGGAGGAAAATTAGTATGAATTGGTTAGTTATTATAGCAGTAGGTATTTATGCTATTATGTGTGTTGGGATAATTATCGCACTAGGAGTTTATTTTGCCCGCACTCCTAAAAATCTTAGAGGATACTACTGTATTCCATTAATGTTAGCGACAATTATGGCAATGGTTTTAGGTGGTATTGCTTTAACTCTTGCTTGTCTTAGATAATGTCCCTTGTTCGTCATCAATCGGCGGTTTCACGAAGCTAATTAGGTTTATAGCGCAATTTTTACTTGACAAGCCGCGCATTTTATAGTATAATATTTATATAAAGAAAAGGAAAAGAAAGAATTATGAATGACACAATTAAATTTACAAAGACAAGAGTAATTAAGAAAGAGTATGAAGTAGATTATACTCAAGAAGATTTTATCGCTGATTGCGCAAAATTTAATATTGAGAACTTAACTTGGGATGAATTGTGCGAGGTAATGCGCACATATCCAGAAAAAGATAACGCCGTTTCAGTGCGCGGTGATAAAACTAAATTTAGCGCTTACGCATTTTTTATTATGTTAATGGAACAAAAGATGTTAATGGTAAGCGATGAAGACGATACAACAAAAGCTAATGTGGAGGTATTATAATGGCGGTTGAAATTTTATGGGGCTGCGCAATTTTTGTGTGCGGATTTATTATTGGAGCGGTAGTTCATTACTTTTTTGGTAATCAACGCGAAGAAGAATATGAACTAGATACAGAATTTTTAGCGCAATGTTATACAAACTTTATCAACACATTTCTAATTGAGTTGCTTGCCAACTATGAATTATTAACAAAAGATAAAGTGAAGACAGATCCGCTTGGAGAGAGTTTTTACCGCGTAGTAGTAAGTTTAACAGGTGCTGAAGTAATAGTTGAGTTTGATATGCACGGTGGTAAAGTTAAAGTAGTATATATTGTTGAAAACGCCGAAAATGATAATTGTTCAGTATATGAAAAAACTTTTAAATACAGAAACTATACTACTGATTTTCTTAAAGTCAGAAAATTTGGTGATAAAATGTTCAATTTAGTCGCAGATAATCAATTAGCAAAACACGATATTGAAGAAGACGAAGATGGCAATTTAACATTAAAAATGTTAGACGGTTCTGTTGTAAAAGTTAATAGCGAAACAGGAGAAATATTAAATCGTAATGAGTGCGATGAAAATTTCTTGAAATTATATGACGAAACTAAAAAAGTTCTTGAAGATAAACATAAAGAGAATTAAGAGGAGCTAAATGCCCTCTTTTTTCATTTTAGCGATTTTATATATTGACAAAGCCTAAAAAATATTATATAATATATATGTAAGATAAGAAAAGGAGAAATTATATGGTTAATAGATTAACAAGAGAATATATTGCGGTTGAAGGTATTGATAAAGCCATTGAACTTGCGAAAGTTATTGCGAAAAATCATTATAAAGTTTGTTTGTATGAAGATGATTGCGATATATGGTTGGTTTCTTGGTGTATTCCAGAACATGATTTTTGCGAATTAACAGAAGATGAACAAATTATGATTGATGATAGTAATAAAGCATACGAAGAAGCTTATTATAGAGAACAAAGATAAAGAAGGGAACAATGACTTTTACGACTGTTGCTTGGTTAATTGGTAATTTTATTAGAAACAGAAAATAAAAAGATTTATGAATTTGAAGATATTAAATTAAATAATTAGAAAAAATTGTATATTAAAGTAAAAAGGGAGAAAGAAAAGTATGGAATTTAAAGTATGTAAAAATTTAGAATATGTTCGAGGATATTTAAAATATGGACATGGTGAAGTTATTGTTAATGCAGAAAGCGAAGAAGAAGCTTTAGCAATAGCAGAAGAAGCTTTTGAAAATGATAGCTACAATGTTGAAGTTGATGACTATGAAATAGAAGATTGCGGAAATTTCTATGGAGAAGCTTATATCAACTAGACTAAATTAAAGTAATAAAAGGAGAAAATAATATGAATAGATTAATAGGAAGAAAATATATTACGGTTAAGGGTGTTGATGCCGCCGCGGAATTAGCAAAAACTATTGCAGAGAATGACTATCAAGTAGTATTTTATGAAAACGAAGAAAATGGTGATGTATGGACTGTTTCTTGGTGTGATACTATTGACGGAAATGCTTTTTGTGAGTTAACAGAAAGCGACCAATGCGAAGTTTTGGCTAGTCGTGATAATGTCGGAAAAGCCGACGCTACTAACGGTGAAGCCGTAGTCGATAACGATAATGACGATGATGATGAATATGAAGAACTAAATGAAGATGGTCCTTGGTATGATGAGGACGAACGATAAAAATCTTCACTAATTAGTGCGAATTTTCTTGACAAATTCAAAAATATATTGTATAATATATATGTAAATAAAAGTTAAGAAATTAATTTTATTTATCTGAGTAGAGATTTCTCTTAGGTAGACCTATAAAAATCTCGCATATCAAAGCGTGAGCGGATTACCGACCAATTGTTTTACTTTTGGTTGGGCGTGTCGTAGATATTAAAGGAGTTAAAAGTATGATTACATTAAATTGCGTTAATTTTGAAACAACTCATAACGATAATGAAATCGTATTTTTAAAGTCGCCAAGTTTTTAATTAAACCTAAATTAATTTAACTACAAAACAAGGCGCAAACCTTGTTTTTTTATTGGAGCATTAGCGTAGTTGGTTATCGCGTTTCCCTGTCACGGAAAAGAGCGTGGGTTCGAGTCCCACATGTTCCGCCATTGGTCCTGTCGTCAAGAGGTAAAGACACTACTCTTTCACAGTAGAATCGTGGGTTCGAGTCCCGCCAGGATCACCATTGGGTAGTTAGTTTTAGTGGTAAAACAATTGTCTGTTAAACAATCCTGATAGGTCCGATTCCTCTACTGCCCGCCATTGCCGCCTTAGTTCAATTGGTAGAATAGGATACCTGTAATATTCGGGTTGCGAGTTCGAGTCTCGTGGGCGGCTCCATAAGTCTATTTTTATTCAAAATGAAGCAAATTTTATGAAAGGAGAAAAAAATGTTTTACAAATGCACTCTGACTAATGTAAAAACTATTACTGTTCCAAATCCCGCATATGAAAGTTATTTAAACCGCAATAGAAAATATGAAAACGACTCTATTTTATGGGGTTCGATAAAAGAATATGCTCAAGAGAATATTCCTGAAACTATTGAAATTACTACTGAAGATGATATGATACTTGAAGTAGAGGAGCCAAAAAAATATGAGTTATTTTACTAAACTATCACATGAAGAAAAACGTGGTATTCGCCGCTATCGTAAGGCGCAAAAGAAATATGAAAAACAATTAATCCGCTATATTAAAGAAGAGGAAAAACCATATGATTGGTTCTCAATGGTCGAAATTTTAATCAAAATGATTAAACGCAGACTTGACTATTATTCTTGCGGCGATAATGTTTGGCAAACTGACGAAACTCGCGATCCAATAGTTGAAACTCTTAAAATCGCGTATCGATTAGGAATGGAAGCAGTCGCAAGAGACGATATGGCTCCTAATATAAAAGATTGGACGACTGAAGATTTTATAGCAGATGACAAAGAAGTTCAAGAAGCTTATATTAAGTTCTTCAGTTATGTTGCTGCAAATATGCGTTCTTGGTGGGATTAATTCTCACTACTATTGTGGAGATGAATCTGGTGGTCTAGATGTCGCTCTGTGAAAGCGAATTCATGAGTTCAATTCTCATATCTCCACCCATTGCTCACTTAACTCAATTGGGAGAGTTCCTGTTTTACACACAGGCGGTTGGCAGTTCGAGTCTGTCAGTGAGCACCATGACTCATTAGCCAAATGGCAAGGCAATTGGCTGCAACCCAATGATTAGCGGTTCGAATCCGTTATGAGTCTCCAAAATAATGAAAATAGTCAGAATATCTATTGACAAAGCCTTAAAACTATTGTATAATATATATGTAAAAAGAAAAAGAAAGATTTATTTACTTGAGGAGGAAATTGTATGGCATTAAAGAAATTGGTTGATTTAGTTAATTCAACTTTTACGAATTTTAGATTAGCACCTATTATACGTGTTAAAAGCGTAGATAAGTTAATTAAAGGCGAAAAAGATTCTATTGAAACTTTACCATTTGCTGAAGGTGTTAATATCGAGAAAAAGTCAAAAAATTTTGATAGTTATTTTGTAATTGGCACAGTTAAAATCGGTAAAGAAGGTTTTGATTACGAAGATTGCGGTTTTAGAACTATTGATGAAATTCGCGCAGATGAATTTATCGAATTTAAAAACATTATTGAATATGCAAAAATTTTATTAGAATTTAGTAAAAAAGATACAGAAGACGATTATTAATAGGGGCTAGATATGTTAAAAGATAAAATTCTTGATTTGATTAATGCGAATTTTTCTCATTTTAGATTAGAGCCTATTGAGAAATTTAAAGGCATTAAAAATAATCAATTTGTATTTGAAAACTTGCCATTAACAAAGGGTATCTATATTAAACAGAAAGCTAGATTTAATAATATGTATTTTATAGTTGGTATTGTTAAACCACATGGTGAAAATATTATTTATGAAGATTTTTTATTTAGAACTTTTGAACTTAAAGGTAAAAAATTTAATGAGTTTAAAGAATTAGTTGAATATGCAAAAGATTTAATTGAATTATATAGAAAAGATTATTAATCAAGGAAAGGAGGGTTAATATGGAAAATATTTTATATAAGCCGTTTGAACATTGGTTTCACGGCGGTTCAGTTTATTTTTATTCAGACCCTCACTTTGGTGATAAGTATATGAATAAAATAAGAGGTATATCTGATGCCGAGCAATTAAAGAGAATTAACTCGGTATTAGGTAAAAATGATACTATCGTCTTGTGCGGCGACATCGGAGACCTTAGTTGGGTCCGCAAAATTCGCGGTTATAAAGTTTTGATTATGGGTAATCACGATAAAGGTAGAACTAAATATTTGAGAAATATTACTCAGTTCGCAATACCGCCAGAGAATATTGATTATTATCCATCTGAGTGCGTTGTGAAAAAAGTCGATTATAACGGTGCATTAATTATTACCTATGACAATAAGTTGTTTGATGAGGTATATGAAGGAATTTTAACTATTAGTGATAAAATTGTCCTTTCTCATGAGCCTATTGCGGTTCCGCATATGGTTAATATTCACGGACACGTTCATACTCATAAGAGTGAAGGTATAAATGTCTGTGCAGAGCAAATCAATTACACTCCTGTATCTCTTAAGACTCTTATTAAAAATGGCGCTTTTTCAAAAGTAATCTCTATTCATCGTGAAACTATTGACGCGGCAGCGGAGCGTAAGGCGAAGCGAACCGCGAAGTAGTCATTTATCTCGTTCTTTCAATGGATAGGAAATTGGTCTACGAAACCAACAATAAAGGTTCGACTCCTTTACGGGATGCCAAGAGAAAGACAACTCTTTAAAACTCGCCGAGCCTGTTTGGTATGGCTGAACGTTCAAAATAGTTTGCGCAGTTTTATAATAAAACTGGCTTGGATACGTAATCCAAACTTACAGTGTAAGTGAAGACGCATACACGGGCCGTCTCACGTGTGCCAATTTGAAGTTAATGGCAGAAGAACAGACCGATTTATCAGTTGCAGGCGTAAGGAAAACTGTTGCGGGTTGCCGCAGAAAACAATGGGTCCTTAGTGGTTGTTAATCCTTAGCTGAAGAACCACAAACTTCATTTGTTTGGAGACAGTAAACTCCATAAGAAAATCCCACCTGATATGCGGTGGCAATATATAGCATATCATTAAAAATAAGTCCGAATATACATAGATTTGTTCGGACGCGGTGAATAAGTAGGATTCACACTTGAGAATAGCTATCTTGAGGTGCTAATTGCTACAAATAATCCGCTAACTGTTTAAATAGGACATTAAAAGTTGTCATATCAAGAGTGATATGATATTAAATGTCGCCGTATCAAGAGTGATATGGTATACCTAATAGACAGTATTATTGGTTGAAATTCCATTACATATGTAAAATGTATAAAATAGGGCTGAGCGTAATTAACTCAGTCTTTTGCGGAGTTAGTTTAATAGTAGAGCCACGGTCTCCAAAACCGTTAATAAGGGTGCGATTCCTTTACTCCGTGCCAATGCCTGGATGACAGACGCGGTTAATGTGCGGGTCTGAAACACCCGAAATCCTTGTTCGACTCAAGGTTCAGGCACCATTAAAATATTTTTGATTAAGGCGGTTAAATAGTTTGACATAACCGCCATTTTGTTGTATAATATATATGTAAAAAGAAAGAAGGAAATTAATATGGAAAGAAATGAACAATGGAAATTACAAGGAGACTGTAGTCTTTGTCGCCGCAAAAGTTATTGTAAAAGTGAATGCGCGGCTTCGAAGGCTTATGTTAAACGTGCGTGTTATAGCGCAGTAGAAGGTTATGTATTAAATAAATTATTTGGCGAAGTTAGTGATGAAAGCCGTGCTAAATTGGCAGAAACACTTAGTCAAAGTGCGAAAGGTGATTATTAATATGAATGATGATAAAATTTGTCGTTGCATTATTGTTAAAAATGGTGAAGTAAATTTTATTGACCTTGACTTAGGAACTAATCACGTTATTACAGATATCTTTGGAACTGGTATTAGAAATATAACTACTTATGGTTATGAAGATTTACAGTATGGTTATAATGACTCTAACTGCCAAGATTATCGTATTTATTATCAAGAACAATGTATAGAAGGCTTACCTATTGCGCACATTAAGCATTCAGATGAGTATATCTATGGCACATTGTTAATTATGGGTGTTGGCGCTCGTGATTTAACAGGTGGAGATTTAGGATTTATTTATCAATCTCAAACTTTAAATGGAGATGGATTAATTAAATTCAAGTAGGAGGTAGTATGAATAAAACTTTTGTTATAGCGGATACACATTTTGGACACCGCAATATAGTTAAATATTGTCCAATACGTAGAAAATATATTAATGAGATTTTTCCTGAACTCGCCTATTTTGACGACACAGATAGAAAAGTTATTATAGCAATGGATAATATTCTTATTGCGCGATGGAATGATGTCGTTAAAGCAGATGATAAAGTTTATGTCTTAGGCGATTTTACTTTAGATCGCAAAATGAATGACAACTTGATTGCTTTAATTGGCGCATTAAATGGTCATAAATACCTTGTGCGCGGCAACCATGACGTTATCAAGAGTGCGGAATATGTTAAGGCAGGATTTGAAGCCGTATATGACGGACCGATTTTGCTTTGGCATTATATCTTTTTAAGCCACGAACCAATGCCACATGAATTAATACCAGAAGGTTATTTTAATATCTTTGGACATGTTCATGATTATACAGGAGAGAATTGGGAACGTGGACGTTGTGTTTCAGTAGAACAAATTGAAATGAAGCCATTTGATATTACTTATATGTGTCAGACAGCGCATACTAAGTTTGATAAACTTCAAAAAGAGAAGAAAATGGCGATTGAAAAATAATGCGAATTATAGTGAAAAGTTTCTTGACAAAGCCAAGAAAATATTATATAATATATATGTAAGATAAATAAAGAAGATTATTTATCAAAGAAAGGAAAATAGATTATGGGATTAGACAATGGAATTACTTTAAGATTAAGAAAAGATAGATTTACTGAAAAGGAAATTGCAACTTTAAATAAGTTCAATGACAATACTTATGTTGTAGAAAATGAAAATACTTTTGATATTGACTTATTATATTGGCGTAAGTGTTGGAATATTCGTGGAGAGATATTTGACTTTTTAAGAGAGAAAGGTCATACTGTAGATAGCGACATTTATGAATATGATTTATCTATTGATGAAATGTTTGATTTAACAAAAGCATTAAGAAAAATTTTAAATCCACACTGGTGGGATGAAAATAGCAATTCAATTTGGACTTGGAAAGAGTGCGGTAAAAATTATATTGATAATGTCAAAAGATGTGTTAAGGCATTAAATGTCTTAAAGAAAATGAATAAATCGGCAGATAGTTATAGAATTTACTTCTACGACAGTTATTAGAAAAGGAAAACATTATGGCAGATAAATATTTAGTTATTTATGATACAATGAAGGTAGGTGTCAATTACACCGCCAAAGATTTAGGAGTTGCTCCTGCTAGTATGACTGCCATGGTGCGCCGCGGATTAGTTAAAGACTGCGGCGGAAAACCTAAGCAATATACAAAAATTGACAATAGTAAAATGAAAACTATTCGAGATTTTTATGAACAATATCGACACGATGTGCCGCTTGGAGATACTGACTACTTCACTTTATTTAAGAAAGGTGAAACTCTTGGTATGTGCTGTCATTTTGACGGCGGCTTAGTGAAAAATTGCTATGATAAAAATTATGGCGATTTATCCGACGTGAGTAGAGTAATGATTTGTTCTCACGTTTTAGATATAGATTAGAGGGTCAACCCTCACCTTACCCGTGTAGCTCAAAAGTAGAGCGTGCGACTGATAATCGCAATACGATAGAGCATTACTATCCTCGGGTACCATTGCGGGATTAGTTTAAAAGCAAAACAAGACATTGCCAATGTCTAGTCGTCGGAGCATTACCGACATTCCGCTCCAAAAAATGAAAAATATCTTGACAATTACTAAATTATTTAGTATAATATAAATGTAAGGAGAAAATAACAAAAGCATCTGCGATATTTCTTTCCTCCTATATGGTGTATTTTATATACATTTCTTATTCTTCTTACACAATCGTGGGTGCAGTCGACTTGAAATCGTATCTTCAAGTCGGCTTAAATTAAGTCATTGAGTAGGTCTATTGGGGAGATCTTCATATTGCCTACTTGAGATATTTTCTCATTTTCGCGCCTGAAGTATTTAGGCGTGTTTTATGGGCTGTTAGGTAAAAGGGATACTATTACACCTGCAATGTAATGTTATGAGTTCGATTCTCATACGGTCCACCATTAGGCAGTAGAAAGAGGTAAGGTATGGAAAGAAAAATTAAAGTAATTGATAAGACTTCAATTAATTCCGTGGGTTCACCTACGGTAAAAGTCTTCAAAGTGAAAATGCGTAATTATGAGCATTTTGCCATTCAAAAGGCAAATAGAGCCGCAGTATTTAGGGATAAAACTAAGTATTGCCGCAAAAGAAAACATAAATCTAACGAAGATTACTAGATTTTAAGAAAAATTATCTTGACAAAATCAAAAAAGTTTAGTATAATATATATGTAAGAAAAAAAGAAAAGTTATTCTTACCGAAGGATATTGAGTGTTGACCTTGTCAAACCATAACACTCTTGCGGCGATAGTATTAAGAACCTCTACGTGGTGTCGCTAGATTAACCAATTTTACTTAATAAAGATTTATGATTATGCCGAAAAGAACGTTAAAGTAGGCGTAGGACAACAGATTGAAACTGTGTGTATAGACAATAAAAAAGACCCTGAAGCGCAAAAGGAAGCCGATGGTGGTAGTATTTCTCGTAGGAGATAATTAGATTAGTGATAGTCTTAATACTGCAATGCGGGGCGGCTTGAAAAGATTTCTACAAGTCATAAATCATTTGTTGGGCGAAAGCCCTTCTTTATCGCCGAGTAGAGCAGTGGTAGCTTGTCAGGCTCATAACCTGAAGGTCGTTGGTTCGACTCCAACCTTGGCAACCAAGTCTTGAGTAGTGGTCATTCCCACTTCCTTTCCAAATTTGTTTTTTACACTACTCTTGACTATAATAAATTAGCAATAGAAAGTGAAAATATTTCTTGCTTTTTCCAAAAATATATTGTATAATATATTTGTTAAGGTTAAAACCTTTAATTGTTCTTTGAAAAATATAAATAGCAACTCAGTGAAGAAGGATTGCTTCCTGGCTGAGACGAATCTTTAAAGACAGAAATGCGTGAGATATTGCGCAAAGTATTGAAAACTTCCAAAGTGATGAAGAAGTTATCCTTTAAAAGAAAGGTTGAAGATTATGTTGCGAGTGGTTAATTACTTTAAACCATAATCATTTTTAGGTCGATAAGTGGCAACGTAGTGATACGACCCACCACAAGATTTCACCTTGAGAAAGTGAGGTCTAGGTATCTCAAAAATAAGACTTGGGCTTGATTTTGAACGGCGACGTTCTATAATAAAAATGATTAGTGCGAGTAGCGGAATGCCCAGTTGGTTATTAAATCAAGTGAATTTGGCTTTTAGGTTGCTTAAATCATATTAAGAAATACTGAAGCTCCGTGAAAGTTGAAAGGTATCGGTCCTTTCTATTGTTCCCGCAAGGCATTTTAGAAGTCTGAAGGTAGCTCCTTTTGGCTCAGTCTAAAGTGAATATAGGTTAATAAAAGCATTAGTAATGTTCGTATGGCGAAGGTCAGCTAATTTATATTTTTCAAAGGGCAATTAAATTGTCCTTAATCTTTCCTTCCTTCCTTAAATATGAGCACCACATAATTCGGTGCGGCGGAAGTAATTCCGCTTGGACACAAGTTAGAGCCTTCACGTTGGCGTGTCTGTTTAGAACTAATCTAACAAAACCCGATAGGAGAGTATCCGAGTTCGGCGGTAAACCTTAAGGCTTCGGCAGAAGTAAAAATGCGATAACAACGCGAGTTATCTATTCACTTAGCGGGTGTTTAATCGTTCCACCGCAGTGTCAACTAGGACTTGACAAAATAAACGGAACTATTCAAGGTAGCATTAACAAGCCTCCACGTGGCGCTACTGGAAACATTGACTCGTCGGGAGCAATGGCTAATTGTTAGCGGTTAAAACGCAAAAAGGAGAATAAATTATGTTAGTTAAATCAATGTCTTATCAACCTAGTTTACAACTTAGCAGTCTCTACTGTGGCGTTTTAACATATTCAAAAAGTTAACCGTAAGAATATATTTTCATATAAATTTCCCTCCTACGTCCTAACTTGTTTGAGTTAGGATTTTTTATTATGGTGGATTACTCAAGTTTGGTTGAAGAGGACGCATTGCTAACGCGTTAGGCGGAGAAATTCGTGCAAAGGTTCAAATCCTTTATCCATCGCCATTGCCGTATAGTCAAGGACGAAGTAGAGTTCATACCTCTATTAGCTCGGAGCATTACCGAGTGCGGCAACCAATCCGGAATTAGCGTAGCTTGGTAGTAAGAGAATGAAAGACGCAGGTTTAAATCTTGCCATTTTGACTAATTTTCGAACTTCCAAATTTGATTTAGTGGTTCGAATTTTCTATAATATATATAGATAAGGAGAAATTTATGATAGGTATATACAAAATTACAAATTTACTAAATCAACATAGCTATATAGGTCAGTCTGTTCAAATAGAAAAACGATGGCAAAGGCATCAACAAGATGCTTTTAATAAATCTAGTAAAGGATATGAGTACCCTTTATATAAAGCCATTCGTAAATATGGGTTAGAATGTTTTAATTTTGAAATTCTTGAAACATGCAAACAAGAAGAACTTAATGAGAGAGAAGTGTATTGGATTACATATTATCAATCTTATATTCATGGATATAATCAAACACCAGGAGGTCAAAATCCCACTTATAAAAAAATAACTCCTGAAATGTTAGATAATATCACAACTGAATTACAAACTAATAGTTTGATAAAACATGCTGAATTGGCTGAAAAATATAATGTTTCTGTCGAAACAATACAAGGTATCAATACTGGACGATATTGGCATAGAGATCTTGATTATCCATTACAAGATAAATCAATAAATAAACTTACTCAACAAAAAATAAAACATTATTATTGTAAGATATGCGGAAAAGAAGTTACACGAGGAAAAGATTTATGTGCAGACTGTGCGAATAAACAACGAAGAAAAGTAGAAAGACCTTCTAAAGAACAATTATTGGAAGAAATTGCTACTTCAAGTTTTTTGGCAATTGGTAGAAAATATGGGGTAACCGACAATGCTATACGTAAATGGTGTCGAGCATATGGATTGCCAACGAAAAAGAAAGAAATAAAAGAGTTATATCTTAAAAAGATATAATACTTTCTAGTCAATGACAGAAGATCGGCGGTCCGAATCCGTCATTCCGGACCATTATTGGGGAGTAGCCAAGTGATAAGGCAGAGGACTTTGAATCCTCGATGCGGTGGTTTGAACCCACCCTCCCCAGCCATCTAGAAAATACGGATAGCTAAGTGTTTTCAGACTTACACAAAGCGGTTTTATTAATTGCGGATTCGCGATAAGCAATTAGTTGAAGCTATCATTAATAAGGTGGTATGTCCCCTTGGGACGATATCAGATTACCATAAAGGTAAGCACAGCGGCTTCAATGGAAGTCGTTAAGGCGTCGTGGTCCAATTGGAACTAAACGCCTACTTGATTTGTTAGCTCAGCTGGTAGAGCACTTGACTTTTAATCAAGGGGTCATGCGTTCAAACCGCATACAGATCACCAATGTCTCATTCGTATAATAGTTAATACTTCTGCCTTCCAAGCAGGAAATATCGGTGCGATTCCGATATGGGACTCCAATGGGCGAGTGATGAAAGTGGTAAACATACGAGACTTAAAATCTCGCGGTTGAAAAACCTTGTGGGTTCAAGTCCCACCCCGCCCACCATATTTATTTGGCGAGATGGCAGAGTTTGGTTGATTGCGTTAGTCTTGAAAACTAATAACGGCGCAAGTCGTTCTGGGGTTCAAATCCCTATCTCGTCGCCAATGGGTCAATGATGTAATTGGTAAACATGACAGTCTTAGAAACTGTTGCGAAAGCGTGAGAGTTCGAGTCTCTCTTGACCCACCATATGGAGTATTAGCGTGCTAAAGTAGACACACTAGTCTGTAAAACTAGAGCCTTGCGGTCTGAGTGGGTGCAATTCCCTCATACTCCACCATTAATTGATTTTATATTTGAACTTTGATACACATTAAATGCGCGGTTAAAAATCATGCATAAGTCCAAATTTGATTTTGCGGTTTTTCTGGTTCATAATATATATGTAAGAAGAAGAAGATACGCAAATAGACGGATACGAAACATAATATTTATCGTGCCGTCTTTTTTGTTATCTATGATAGATAATTAATATAGTGAAAATTTTGTATGCGCAGACGGATTTTCTAAGCATAGCCGAGTCAATTGTGAGGTAATCAAAATATGGATGAAACAAGAGGCTCAAGCGGAGTCGCAAAAGCTGGTTTAACTTTAGGTATAATCGGCACATCATTAGCTGGTTTATTATGGGCTAATGGTAAAAATGGCACAGGGCTATTTAATTTTAATGGCGGTCGTGATGTAGATCATTACTGTCAAAGTTTTGAAGGTCGTATTGGCGAATTAGAGAGCGCATTAGCTCAACAATCTGCTGAACGTTATGCAGATAAAGTTGGTATTGAAGTTTATAAAGCAGGAGTTCAAAGTTATAACAAATTAGACGAAAGAATTACAACAAACTTAGAAAAAATGTATGGCTTTATGATAGACTTAGATAAACGTACTGCATTAAATACTCAAGCTCTTGAATATGAAAACCGCATTACAAATAATAAGATTGACTGCTGCCAAGATAAAGTTAATATGCAAATGGCATTTAATAAACAATTAAATGAATTATCTGATGCCGCAATTATTAGCTATGTTAATTCAACATTTATTCCAGGTAAATTAGTTTTACCTGCTTCAAGTATTTGCCCATCAGTTGTCACTAAATAGGAGGTAAGAGTATGGATATTTTAAGTATTCCTTTCATTACTCCATATAATTACGCAAAACAATTTTGTGAAGATGCTCAAAATACTCCTGTTTATTATTGGTTATTATGGGGTAAAATTCCTGAAAATGTAGTTGTGGACCCTAGTGCCACAACACAAGAAATCACCGCATCAAGTAAAAATCGTTATCTTAAAGAAGTTATTGTCAATGGAATTACACCGCTTATTAGTGCGGTTCAAATTGCTGTTGGTGCTACTGCTGAATATACGATTGCTAATGCGGCAACTGCTACTAGTTCAAATGCGGCAGCAGCAACTGCTACATTAACTAATGGCGTTCTAACTATTACAGGTGTCGCCGCAGGCACATCTGTTATCACCGTAAGTGATATTAACGGCGATTTACTCGGCACAATTACTGCGACCATAGCTTAATCGCTTCTCTTAACCGATTCTTTTTTATAGGAGAATCAATATGAATAATCAAGGTTATTTATTTGGCAATACATTTGGGAATAATAATACTCCCGATGTCTACCAACGTTTAGCAGATATGCGCAACACTCCTTATCCATCTTATAGAATCGTATTTAATGATATTACAGATGAATGAAGTGTTTGTTCAGAAGAAGAGAGAAAATTTATTGAACAAGATACAGAATATCAACAAGCTAACCTAATTTATGCACAACAATTTAACGCATTTTTACTAGACCAATTTGGATTGCAATTTGCAAATTCAAAATATGGTGCTAGCGCAGAAAAAGTCTTAGTAGCTTTGCGTAATGCTAGAGGTCGTTTCCGCACTAACACTGCGGATGATATGGCAAAAATTAAAAATGAAAATGCGGCTTTACAAAAGCAACTCAAGGAATTAGAGGACTTAGTAAATGCCACAAGATAAAGAGATATTATATAATGTTGTGCGACGTGAAATTAGTAATTTAATGGCAGCTTTTCCTGTCCTTAATATGTTTAGTGATACTGTAAGTGATTATGTTATTCGTTATATTGACCCTTATATTAGTGCTTTTATGAAAAATGGAAAAATAGACACAGAACAACTAACCGCTTTTACAAAGCAAGAAGTAAATGAGAAAATAGAAAAATTTAAAAAAGAATATGAAGAAAGTCAGATATAATGAAAACAAAATTAATATTTAGTCCACAATTAGCGCAATGGTTATTACATAGTGGTTATACTATTGTTGAATTAAAACCAAAAAGAGACTGCGAAAATGAAACTGTTTTCGTCTTTAAAGAAGAAGAGGGTTTCTATGATGCAATGACTCGCTGGTCAGAGGAAAAAGAATATGGTGGATATGAAAGAAATAATTAGTAGAATGTTTGAAGAAAAGGCAGATTTTTATACATATTTAGATATGTATAAAGAAAGTCATAATGAAATTTTTATTCGTTTAGCAGAAGCCGAAGGAGATCATTATAAAATGCTTTATGATTTAGCATTTAAAGAACCTTCAACTACTGCAAAAGAAGAAGCATTACATAGTTATGCTCAAGAAGTTTATAATGATATGCTTTTATATTTAAAGGAAATCAAATCTACGGGCGCGAAATAATCGCGCTTTTATTTTGGACTTTGCGGCGAAAATGGTGTATAATATTATTGCTTAGGTGAGAATACTATTCGTGGTAGGATGGTGTTCAAGGCTTATGCTGCCGAGTAAGTAGCCGGGGTGCGATGTATAGGCAGTTTTAAGATATTGGCTTAACAATATTGTATAAGGCGGTTCAAAGCCGCAGGCAAGCAGAAGAAAATTCTGCTTTTTTTATGCGGTTTTACTTGACTTAGCGGTTAAAATTTGGTATAATATATATGTAAAATAAAAAGGAAAAGAGAATATGTCTAATGAAAATATTTATAATACTAATGTAGTAATTGATGATAGTAAATTTGGACTTAAAGAAGAATTATTCGATAGAGAACGAAATGAACTCTGCACACTTTTTATAATGCGCCGAATTCAAAAGGCACTTGCGGCAAATGGTTTACAAGTTGATTTTTATGACTTAGAGTTTTTTGATGGCTATTTCATTTTTTATCGTGGTTCAAGTAAAGTTGCGCAGTTTAAAATTAAGCAAGCGCCAGGTTGGTTATTCGGTATCTGGTGGGACGACAATATCTCAGAAGATTATAATAACGGTGAACTTTTTGCGCAATACGAAGAAAATATTGATAAATTTAAACCAAGTCGTTCCGCATTTTGTGTCTCTTGTATAGGACCAACTAAACAGATCCCTAACGCAGAAGAAACAGATTATACTGATATGGTTAAATTTATTATAAAAGAGCCTTATTTGGCATTTTATCGCGATTATAATGGTGTTGATTATAATCGTAAATATATTACTAGAAAAGAAGCTAAAAAGGTTTATATTAAATGGCGAAATGAAGCCGCGCAAGAGAAAAAGAATAAAGATAAATTAAATCATAAAGTTTATTCTCTATTGCGCCGCCATATTAAAGACTTTAAATTAAAAGATAATGGAGAAGATTGTTATCCTCGTTATACCGTTTATCTACCTAATACAAAAGGTACTATAAAAAGAGGTTATGTAGCTGATTTATTACCGCCAAAAGTTGCCAAGAAATATGAACAACTTAATGAGCGCGGTATGAATGACCTTGAAATTAGCAGATGGTATTATGTTATAGCACTCGACGAATATGAAAACTTGACAGATACAAAATTGTAAAATATAATATAATTAGGTGATTATATGTATATCTATTATGTTTATAAATCAGGTAAAAAAGATGGTCAACCAGTTATTAAAGATAGTTATACTGGTCAAGATACTGGCTCAAATCAAACTTTTAATCGTATGTTAGACCATGCAAGAGTAGCTTATGGGCTTACTACAAGCGCACACGATGGTGCCGCGGATTTGATGCGCAAGCATAGTTTATGCGGCTTATATTATCGTTTTTATTTTGATTATGAACATTATGGATTAGGCGATAAAGCTTTTCAACAATTTAGTCAATTATGGCAATATAATGGTGATGAAAATTACGCAGAATTAAACTTCGCAGAAATATGTCATATCTTAATGTCTACTGAACCAAATACTGCTTGGGCGAATTTCGCAAAGCAAAACATTCAAATTGGTGGTTATCAATGCAGTTTTACATATAAAAATTCTGCCATTGTAGAGAATGTCTTAAAGAAGTTGCAGTTAACTGAACCGCTTAAGAATAAAAATTTTACTTCTATTGTGGTGAGACCTTTTGATAACAAAAATAACATTGCTAAATTGTTAAATCCAGAAGGTTATGCGGTTGTAAGGGCAATAATTGAACAAGCCTCATATAATTTATTTAATCCTAGTAATATGACTGCTACTGTGCGACGCCACTGAAGACATTTAGTTAATGGTTTAAAATGGGCTGCGCCAAAAGGCAATAGTATGTATGGTAGAGTTGTTTTTGATGAAAATTCAATTGACCAATTCGCAAAAGATTTGGCACACGATTTAACTAATGGTGTTCCAGGAGAAAAAGGACATAGTTTAGGAATTAAAGATTATATAGAGAAATTTAATAACTTACCACCTGAAGACCGCGGAGGAATTATAATTAATCGCGTTGAAGATGTTTGGGATATGCGAGACGCGGTTCGCTCTTTAGCAGAAATATTAGCAGACCGTGTTAGTAAAGCTATCGCGCATCAAGTCGCAAAAAGTATTGAAGGTATAATTGTCTCTTATAAGAGCAAAAAATATACTCAAGAAGTGGCAATTAAACAAACAGTATCAATAGAAAGTATGGGTAGAACTTTTACTTTTCAAGGTAAAGATATTACTACTATTATTAATAAAATGTCTCAAAGACAATACCGTGATACTGTTGACAATAATATTAAAGTTGATTGAAATATTAGAAGAAAGTATTATATTAAGAATATTGAATATAATACAAAAGTAGAATGGTTTGAAAGTGCTAGAGCTGCTTGAGGTTCCGCGGGAAAACATCACTCTGAACCTACTGACCCCGCAATAAAACCGCTCTTTGATAGTTTTAAAGCTATTTCTCAACAAATGTTCAATAATGTTGTTAATCAAGTTAAAGACCCACAATGGGTTAGTAAACAAAGCGCCGCGGCGATAAGACCTTTTACCTTCTTAGAGTCGCAAAAGAGTCAAAAATTAGGATATAATGTCGATTATTCTCATAATACAAGACCTTGAAAGATTAATGACCAAACTGCTACATTGCGCTGAAAAGTGCGCGATGGAATAGAAAAAATCGGCATACACGGCAAAATTTTACAAAAATACGATAATTATTATCGTTTTATGATTACTCAATATAAACAAGGTAAAGATTTACAAAAGATAAGTGAAGAAGATAATAGAGTTATTGTTCAACCGCAAGATCAACCCGCGGATGGTATTAGACAATATAGTCTTTATCAAAATACTTGGGAACAAATTCAAGGTTTCCAACAAAGAACAAATTTAGATAGTTTAGAATATTATTAGAAAGGATAAAATATGAAAGACGATTTAAGAGATAAACTTACTACTGCAAAATGGGAAAACACAGGAGTAAAAGCAAATGAATTCGATATTAATTACGGATTTAAAGAAGAGAAACAAGTTGATTTAACTAAAAGGACCTTAGATAATTTTAGTGATAATATGGAAGAATATGTAAATACTGTCTGTCCAATAGATAAATATGGACATATGGATGGATCTGTTGTGGATTATAAAATTACAATTAATGGATGTGATTTGTCTTATAATGGTCCATTATTTACAGTAGATAAGAAAAATCATTCTATTATGGAAAAACCAATTTATGACCAAATAATTTTTTGGCATAAACTTACTGAAGCCGCGCGAATTCCTACTAAACGAGTTGAAGATGCAGGTTTTGACTTATACAGCATTAATACTATGGATACAGTAATTAAGCCGCATGAGAAAATTATGTTAGCTACTGGTTTACAATGCGCGGGATTACATAACGCTTGGTTAATGGTTTGCGACCGCGGCTCAACAGGTAGTATTGGATTACATGTTCACTGCGGCGTCATCGATAGCGGCTATCGTGGTGAAATTTTCGTTTGCTTATGTAATGATAATGATATTCCTGTTATTTTAACCAATAGCGTTATGAAAACAGAAAAGCATGAAGATAAAATTTTATATCCATTATGTAAGGGTATCGCGCAAGCAGTTGTTATACCACTTCCTTCTATTGGTTCAACACAAGTTAGCGATTATGAATGGGATAAATGGTTTGCACATGATTCAGAGCGCGGCGACGGGAAACTCGGCGCAAGCGGCAAGTAGCGCCGCGAAAGAGAATAAATCTCTTGACAAAGTGAAAAAAGTTTCGTATAATATAATTGTTAAAGGAGAATTAAAATGAAATTAGAAACATTTATTGATTATGTAAAAGGTTGTGAAAATTTAACTGACATTGCACCTAAGATTTCTCTTGGTGAAGATGGTGATTTTTATGTCGTTGAATCAAAAGAAACATATGTTTATGACGATGAATTAGACGCAGATAATAAAATTAATGATGTGCGCCAAGATCCAGGCTATAAATCAAGTGAAAAGAAATTTAAAGCTGGTAAAGTAAATAAAGCTGGCGAAGAAATTCGTCCAGATACTTGGATTGTTATTACTAAAGTTAGACCTTAATTTTATGAAAACGGTTTCATAAATTGATACCTCCTAGAAAAAGTTGTATAATATATCTAGGAGGTATATTATGATGATAAGTTTAATAAAAGCAATTTGCGCTTTAATTCGTGCAGCACAGGTGATTTAATGGGATATGGACAATATGGTCGCAATGTTTCATATAGCGGCATTTATAAGATAACCAATAAGTATAATGGTAAGGTTTATGTGGGTCAATCGCAAAATATTTACACGAGACGAAATCAACATTTCGCGGCATTAAGCGGTGGCACGCATGAAAATAGAGTTATGCAGAAGGATTATAATCTATATAGTAGATACTTCTGCTGAGATGTAATTGAATACTGCGGTCGAAATGAGCTTAATGAGCGTGAAAAGTATTGAATTGATAAATTAGGTTGCGCCGCGCCAAATGGTTATAATCAAGGTTGGCAACCTTATAAACGCAAACAAGAGAAAAAGTTAATAGTGCGGGGTTATCGCCGCAGTCGTTAATGCGTCCTTGGTGTAAAGGTAGCACACCAGTCTTCAAAACTGGGATGATAGTCTCCAAAACTATTGGTGTGGGTTCGAGTCCTACAGGGCGTGCCAAGAAAGGTTCAAGTGAACCTTTTTTTAGTTTACGCGGAAAATTACTTGACATAGCCTCAAAAATATAGTATACTTATTATATAAGGAGAAATAAATTATGAAACTTTATAAAATGAAAATTATTAACTGCGGTGAAGATGTTATTGTGCCAACTCAAATTACACGTGAAGGATTTGAAATGAATATGATTAGATTATCTAAAGATAGAATTAGCACTATTTGTAATTTTAATCATACTGAACATTATAAAGAAATTACTTATTCTTTTGCGGTAAATAGTTGGACTATTGAGTTGATTGAAAAAGAAGCTTTAGATGGGTATATTGTTTCCGATGATGAGAGGTATTTTTATTAATGGGCATTAAAGTTGAGTTTGAATTTAAAGGTTTTTAGTTCGTTTTTATGACTATGGAATAGAAGTCATCGACAGTTATAAGCTAACGAAAACCAAAGAAATAAGAGCCTTTTTGGAAGAGTTAACGGGTTTAGAGCTTTATAAACAATATAATTTTACGAGAAAAATTTCGAGTTATATTGCAGAATGGAAGTTCCATAATTTTTGTTATAAAATACATTTTAAGCGCAGTAGTGCTAAAGATGTATTCTTAGATAAAGCGTTTCCGCGCACGGCAAGAGGTAGAATTGAAAGCGCGATTTATAAGGTATTAAGTATTTTTTATTAAAAAGGAGCAATTATGAAATTAAAATATAAATATGGACGTTGTAATTACTGTAATGAATTAGTTAGACTATATCACATAGATAAATGTGATTTTGGAGATGATATTTTTTGTTATGATTGTCCTTCTTGTCATCGATCTGGAGTGATTAAAGCAATTAATCCAAATATAGCAGATACTCAAGAAATTTTTAGTAAATTTCCTGATGAAAAAGAAAATGTTGAAAATGAAAAAGATATTATCTTTGATACTAATGATTTAATGAATAAGCTAATTAATATTAAAACTAAGTATTATGAAACAATATCTCAAGTAGAACTATTAACTATTGGAATGAATAATCTAAAAACTATTATTAAAAAATTCATATGGGGCGAAGACTTCACTACAGAAGAAAAAGATTTAATGATAGAAATTTTAAAGGAAGGTGAGGAAGAAAATGAGTAAATTAAGAGATTTAACAAATAAAGAATTAAGTACTTGGTGTAATCGCCAACCCGTGGGTGAATGTAGAAATTGCATTTTAAATCAAATTTGTAAAGCGGTTAGATTATTCGATACCGATGAATGGCGAAATGTGCTTAATGATAAAGCATTAGATACTGAAATACCTTATTGTTTATTAGATGATGATGAAGTAGAATATTTATCTACTGTTATTGCGCCATTTTATAACGATATTATTGATATCACAAGATTCAGTCATGAACCATATAAAAATAAATATCAGTATCTGCGCATTGAAATTAAAAATGAAGTTATTTTGTATTTTCCTATTCCTCAAGGTAATTATTTTCTTGGTATGGAAGAAGGACGTAGTTATACATTAAGAGAGTTAGAATTACCAAAAAGATTAGTATTTGAAAATATTCGATTAACACCAAATTCAATGTATTAAAAAAAGACTCATAAAGAGTCTTTTTTATTTGGTTAAATTCTATCTGTTAAAATATATTTGTCGCCCCAATGTGTTGCTAATCCTTCGAACCAAGCGTCATCATAGGCAGTTGGTGGAGTTAATCCATGGCGTTCATATTTTAGGCGACGATACCAATAACGAATTGCAGAAGGTATTCCGATAATAAGTAAGAAGAACGGACCGAAAATAATGTTTTGTATACCATGTCCACATTCGTGTTTGCATAAATGCTCTGATTGGTCATTTTCGCCGCAAATAAAGAAGCAACCTAGTTCAAGACCACCTCAGCTTTTACCTATTGTGCCATATAAACGACCATGGAAGGTATGAACTGAGCCTTTTAACGCGCAGATAGTAATCATAACTAAACCCGCGAATGAAGTAATAATTCCTCAGGTGAAAGAAAGAAGATAAAAGAGGATACGTTTAATTATTAGTTTTCAATTCATTATTTTGTGCCTCGAGTTTATTGATTTCATCGCGCCAAGCTTGACGTTGGTCTAAAATATCCTTATATTGTGATAGTATTGCTGATGTACTATTGCCGAGTAATTGTGCTTCGGTAATTTTATTAATTATATAGTCTGTATTAAATAGTTTTTGTTTTAGTTCATAGATTGCGTTTTCATTGATCAGTTGATAATCGGGAGTATCGTCAATTGTGATAGTCCCGTCATCATTATGTATAATTGTGCCTTCAATACCACAACATTGAGTTTCTTGAAGTAATTGTTCAAATTGTTCTTGTGTTAATGTTTTTTTCATATATCTTATCACCTACTTACAAGTCCAAAATTCTACTTTGCCTGGTGTAGAATTCGCATTACGTCCTTTGACAATAATACTGGTTTTTCTTGAATAAACACTAAATGTTATATTAACACCACCATCAATACTGATAGAAGAACTACCAAAAGCTGTTACAGTAGTTTCAGTCTGAAAAACTTCAGACGTTTGAGAAGAATTTCAGTTATCAGGTACCCTTCAAACAAATACGCTTTTATTAACCATATAATCTGCTAAATCAGTATAAGGGCCAGAAGATATTTGTATAACTAGCTTTGCGCCTTCAGATAAAGTTGTATTATTTTTAATTGTTCAATTAGTTGAATAAGAGGTTGAAGTCATGTTTGTACGTGTGTAGACTTCATAACTTCCTTTAACATTCTGAGTGGTAGCAAGAATTAAAGGATCATCACCACTAGGGTCAGGATTGCCTGATTGTGGAAGTTTAAAATAATCTCCATAATTACCATCTCCATAAAAGAAACCAATTATTCCATCAGGATGAAATTCTAGTGAAGATGCATCTTGCCCCGCAGAGGAGTTTAATTGGATATAAGCAGAATCACCTTGACCTTTTAGACTATTATTAAATACAACGTTTTCACTAAATGTTTTAGTACCATTGATTGTTTGAGTACCTGTTGTTTTAACAAAACCATTTGTATTAGGAAGTTCAGTAGTATAAGCAAAATAATTATTTGCTAAGTTAGGTGTTGTTGAGGGATTAACTGTCAATATCATCTCTACTAATCCACGATTCCTGTTACCATAACCCCCACCAACTAAAATGAATTCACTATACGTATCATCACCTGTTTGACTATAAGATCCAACAAAAAATGAACCTACGCGTTGTTGATAAGTTAAATTGAAATTAGCAAAAGTTTTATGAAGATTGTTAGTTTGAACCCAATTAAATAACTTAATTCCATTATCTGCACTAGGAATTCCGCCATTAAAGATATCAGCATCAACTTCAAAACTTAGAACTGTTTCACTACTTGAACCATTATCTGCTTTAGTTAACATAGCAGTATTATCTTCCCAAATAGTGAGATTATAGGTTATTGGAGTGCCATTTTCATATCTAGTTGTATGGAATAAATAAGCGAATCCCCCTTTGTCAGTAGTTTCATTGGCACCATCAAAAATATAGATATTAGCCCTTGTATCAAATAAATAACTTTGTGAGGGAATACCACTTGTTAATTTAGAATGATGTATAGTATGGGCATATATTAAAGTATTGCCTGATAATTCACATTCAGTATTTAAGCTTCATAATTTATCTAAATCACATGTTAATTGAACACCTGCAAAATTATTATATACTAAATTATTTGAAATAGGATTACTTGAGCTAGCATCTCATACACTATCTACTGTAGTTTTATTCGCACCATTTTCAACATTTAATGCAGTACGTAAATCTGCCGCGGAAATATTACTTGATAAAGCTTTTCCCGCAATAGTAGTTGAAGTATTAACTTTTTTTGCTAAATCACTATAAATTGTTTTACCTGACACTGGAGCTGTTGTATTAGCATCATAAGAGTCAACAGCTGGATGTATATATACAAAAGAAATACTATTCCCACTTGAACCATTATTAACTGTAAAGTTATATTGACGGATATGTGCTGCATCTGTTAAAAGTGCTCTAAATGTACAAGAAGTACTACTTAAACTATAAATAGTAGCAGTAGCTCAATTACTTGTACCATCATTAAGCATAAAATGGCTACCAACTTTTAAGCCTAATTTAGTAATTGCGGTAAAAATTTCATTGCCTGTTGCTTGGGTAAAAGCCATTGAACTAGCAAACATACCTGTATTAGTTGTTAACACGATATTTGGTAAGATGTTACCTAGATCTGCTGTACCATTTGTAGGTGATTTTTCTTCACCATTAATTTTTACTTTTGTGACAGTACCAACTTTATCAAGACCTGGCTTAGCTTCAAGAGTAGTTAAACGACTATTATGATTATTAGCAGCACTTCCTAATGTATTTAATGTGCTATCATATCCATCATATACTTTAACTTTATCACTTGTAATACCTGAATTAGTTGCATTTAATTGTGCAGTAGAAAGTTTATCTTGTTTACCGCTAATATCTTGATGCGCGGTAATTACTGTACCAAGGTCAATAACGCCTGAAGTACCTTTTGAAACGCCATTCATTTTAATGCCGGTAATTGTACCAGTATTAGAAGTAAAATTTTTATCATTGGTAAGTTGACTTACTTTGGTTGGAATTGAGTCGAATTTATCCTTAAGATAGCTATAGTTCATAGTTTCATCACCTTGCGGATTAACAATTTGATTAGCATTATCTGCTTTGACCGCATGTGGAACATTACTAATTTCAATTTCACTAATAACTGTATTATTTTTATATAATTGAACTATATAGTCATCATTTTGTAAAGTATAAGTGCTTTCACCATCAACAGGTAAATAAACAGCACCATTTTCATATGTATATTGCACGCCATTAACTGAAATTATTTCTCCTGCTTCGAGTTTTTTTAGTTGATCGCGAGTTAATTTATATATTTTCATTTGTTTACCTCATATATATTAAACAAAGTTTATAGTAAGTAATTATACATTAAATTCCGGATCGCAATCTCAGAATCACTAGTGTACTAGACACCGCACAAGTACGTATCGGACCTACGCTGCCAACGTGTAATTACAAATACTATAAACTTGTTATTATAATTCATTTCTTTTTATAGTGTTTTTTTCATGGAAGTAACGACCCATATAACAATTGCTTGTTAGTCATTGTTGATTCATAAATAACCAACAACCAACTAAACCTTTTCTTCGCATTAGTTTAGGACCATCAGCTTCAATTTTTATTAAATGTTGTAAATAATTTTGGGGAAAACTTCATAACCTCTGGCGGCTTCGCGATAAGTTAATGGAGTAAAATATTTATAATAATTAAAGCTTGTTCTTGGATTACCATAACGGTGTTCTGAATAGAATTTACAACAAGGAGAACGTTGATAATAACCTTCTACTTGATAATCTGCTGCATTATTTCCCATAAAAGTTCATTTACGCTTTTTATCATGATAATGATTTAAAATTTTCTCTCTTTGATAACCATCTGTCAATCAATTATGTAATTTCATGCCCGCATAATTTGCTCTATTTTCACCAATTCCAAAATTAGTATTATTCATAAATTTTAAACCCATATAAATTCCACGTCCATATGGTCCTTTTCTACGAGCAAATTTCCATTTCTCCGTCCAATCACTTGAATGATCATTATCTGAACTATGTTCAACAGTTTTTCAAACATAGGATTTTTTTGCTTCTCAACGAAGCATATAATTAAGATATTTTTGAGGAAAAGGATCAAAGTAAAGAACAAGATTATATTGACTTTCTTTAGGACCTTGATGATGCTCTATTTTAACTGTAAAATTCATTGAATGAAGATAATCATGCATTTCATCATCAGTACACATTCCTCGATTTTCGTTATCAGGAGTTCATTCTTCTATATAACCCATTATGCAGCTCCTGTAAGGTCGATAACTTCGACCGTATCAAAAAACGGCAAGTCATTTACTTTCGCGGTGCCATCACCGATTTTAATCTTACCTAAATCATCATAAATTATTATCTCGCCCTTTAGCGGCACGAATGCAGTAGCTTTTGCCCAATTCGCAGAACTATCGTGTTTTTGGATAATTCTTGTTTTTACATTTGCCATATTACTTCACCTCTCGAATTTATCAATTTCAAAACCTAAAGCGATTTAATGGTAATCATTTTTCAACCATTAAAAAAGGATATACTTTATATCTATTTAAAGTATACCCTAATTTTTTTATAAAATCAAATTTAGATTACGTCAATAGAAGTACCACAATCAATAACTAAGATTTGTACATCTGTGCTTTGGTTTGCTGTGAAAATTGTTGCACCTGAAGCATCTTTTAATGCGGCATTGGCTGGTTTAGTATCAGTAGCATTAATTTGAATTTTACCTGCGGTAGTTGAAACAGTAGTGTTTGTACCATTAATGATATTTAATGGATTTGGTGAATCCGCAGTAGTATCCATAACTTGAGTACCGTTTACTTCAACTGGTCTCCAAGTGTTTTTATTAGCATCATCTCTCCAAGCAGGATTGCCATTTGCGTCAGTTTTCCAAACTTTATTAGCGTGTCCACTACCTTTTGCAACATAACCATCTGCAGTAGATGAGTTTGCAGTTCAAGTATTTTTATCAATTTCACCGTGAACTACATCCCAAGTTGCAGCAGTATCTCCGCTTTTTAAAGTTTTACAAAGTAGTAAATCCCCAACGTGATAACTACCAAAGGCAGTTGAAACACGACAGAAATCGCCAACTGAATTAGGGTTTAAAGCTGCCAATTCAGTTGCACTTGCTACTGTTCCTAAATATTGAACTGCACCAACAACCTTAGCGTCTACTTCTTCTTTTGTATAAACAGGAAGTGTAATTGTACCTGCTGTGCTTTGGTTGGCAGTAAATGAACCAGTGCCACTTGTAGTGCCGCTAGCACCAACTTTAATTGTTAATGCACCATTACCAACAGAAGGAATTGAAGGTTTATCACTTAACTCATTGTAAGAAATTTGTTTGCGAGAAACTGTGATTTTACCATTTGTTTCTGAAACTGCTGTGACATATTTATTTGTTTCCGCGGCATCATTTACATCTAAAGTGTTAATTTTTGTATCAATTAATGAATTGATATCTGCGTCTGATTTTCCATTAATAGTAATAGTTGCCTTGTCTTTATCTGCAGCGACAGAAACATTTGTGCCACCTTTAATTTCAACTATTGCATTATCAGCAAAGGTATTTGTTCCAACCTTAACTTTTTGGTTAGTATCATTATCAGTTAATTTGATAGTTGCATCGCCACTTTGATTTAAAGTGAAAGAACCTTTATTAACTCCGCCTTGACTAAAAGTAATAGTAGCATTACTAACAGTAGGAATAGAAGGAGCATTTTTAATTTCACTATAATCATAACTAGGTTTAGTGGCAGCTTTTGCCCAAGGATAGACATCTGCCGCGGCGCCACTTACCCAAGGAAGGTCTTTAAAGGCAGTTGAACCATCACCAACTTTCATTAACACTGCTGGAGGTGTAGTTTGTTCTGCGGTTGCGCCTGTAGGAACTTGGACAATACCAACTTCACCTGCTTTAAGGACTAAATTACCACCTTTACCTGCAACATCAGTTTTACTCCAATTAGCTAACGTATCATATTTTAATTGTATTCTAGTTTTTAATGTTGCCATTTATAAAATCCTCTATAAAAGTGGACTGCAGCCTAAGCTGCAGCTGTACCACCATTTAAAATTAATTCTTGAGTACCTTGAACAAGTTTGTCAGTAGATAATGCCTTTGCGGATAATTTTCCACCTTCAACTGTAAATTCTGCGGCTTCAACAGAACTAATATAGTTTGTAATCTTTCCTAATAATGTTGAATCAACATCTGCTTCAACGATTTTGTCTTTTGAAGCAAGAGCGCCTAATTCAATATTAACTGTTCCTTCATTTGGTTCAATTTTTGTGCCGTTTAATTGAACTTCTTTAATTGCTGAACCTTCAAGTCCTGCAATTTGATTAGATAAACTTGTAATTGATGCTTGGTTAGCTTCAATTAATTTTTTATCTGCGGTAATTGCAGTTGTATTAGCATCAATTAATTTTTTATTTTGAGCAATACGAGCAAATAATGAGCCATCTGCAGCAGCGATGTCAGTTGAAGCACCAACAGCAGTTTGTAAGTTAGTAATATTTTCACGGTCATCGGCAAGAACAGAATCATCAAATGCGATTGTGTATGAAGCTTTAGAACCTGATACTGCGATACCTGTTCCTGCTTTTACATCTTCAACAACACTGATTGAAGCCATTTTACCGCTGTCACCTACTACATCAGTTTTACCATTAATGCGGATTGTTTCAATTTTATTAACTTGAGCATTTTCATCAACACCGTTTAATTTAACTTTGTCTTCTGCGCTCATTAAGCCTGCAGCAGTAGTAGAAGCATTAGCATAAGAACCTTTAATTGAAATTTTCTTACTTGTTGCATCTGCACTTACAGCTATGCCATTAGAACCTTCAAAAATAACTGCGTCATCTGCACCGAATTCGACTGTACCTACTTTAACAGTTTGGTTGTGTCCTTCAGGTAAGTTAGCAATTAAACTTGCATCTAATTTATTTGTAGATGTGATTTTATCTTGTTTGCCATCTAAAGCAGTAGATAAACCTGAAACTGCAGATTGTTCAATAGCAATAGTTTGTTTTTCAACTGCGATTTTACCATCAACTTCGCTAATAGATTTAATTGTTTCTCCTGCGGCAACATTTACTGCGGCTACATCAAGAGCATTAATTAATTCTTGTGCTTTTCCTTTTGGATCGTAATAACCATCTGCTTGAGCTTTAGTTAAATGAGAACCTTCATCACCAATTTCGTCCCAAGACTTACCATCTTCACCTTCGTAAAGGATATATTCTTTAGTTCCAACGATAACGAAATCTCCCGCGACGTAATCATCAACTGCTGGAAGTGATTCGAATTTTCCTTTATAATGCATACCACCAGTGACTTTTTCTTTTAATTCAGTAATATCACTAGCGTTTTTATTTACTTTTGTGTCATTAGAAGTTTTATAAGAATTGAAATCTGCAACAGTAGTATAAGTTGTAGCAATATCATTTCCTGCGGCATCTTTGCCTAATTTGCCGTTAATAGTTGTGATGTTTTCCTTAATTGTTGAAATATCACTAACATTTTGAGTAACTTGTGTTGATAAACCATCTACTTTTGAATCAACTAAGCCAATATCTGTTTTATTTTTTTCAACGGCAGTGTCATTAGTTTTCTTATAACTTGCGACGTCAGTTTTAACTGCTTCTAAATTATCATTAGTTGTTCCTAATGCAGCGTCATTTGAAGCAATATAATCATCAATAGCCTTTTTATTTGCGGCGATATCTGTAGTGAATTTATTATGTGCAGTATCATTCGCGGTTAAAGTTGCAGTTAATGTTGATTCACCAACAGTAATATCATCAGTGCCAATTGAAACGGCGTTATCTACAAAACCTTTTCCATTAACAGTAGCAGTTTTGTCTAATTTATTGCTAATGTCTGTTGTATGTTTAGCAACTGTTTTTTCTAATTCTGCAACTTTGCCTGCTATTTCTTCTGCAGAATTTGCTTGACCAAATTTCTTTAATGAACCATCACGTTGAACTTGATATGCACCAAAGTTTCCACCTTCTTCGGCAACTACAAAAATTTGACCAAAGTAAGCAGTAGTATTACCATCAGTACCTGCTTCAACGGCGGTTAAAGCTAATGCTTGAGCTTCAGCATAAGTATCGAAATAACTTAATTTATCTAATGGGAAAGCGCCACTTCTTTCAAAGGAAGTAACGAATGGAGTAATATTTTTAATTTGTGCCATATTATTTTCTACCTCCTATTAAGCTAATGTTGCTTTCCAAGTGTTTTGTGCACTTGCTGCATTAGCAAAATCACAATAATAAACATTATATTTTGCGGCAGTATAACCATTTGCGCCTTGAACTTCAACAACTAAAGTTTTGAAAGCACTAATTGATTCTGCGTTCATACCTGCAACGTTTAAAATTGATTTAATTGTTCTTGGTTGTGGAACTGCGATAATAACACGATTATCTCCAACTTTTTGAACTGCACTAACTTGAGCACCTGCACCTAAAGTTGAAGTTGATTTGCCTGCTAATCCTCTTACGATTGCAGAGGTAATTGTTTCTTGTGTTGCTACTGCACCATAGAAAGAACTTCTATAACCTGTAATTGCGGCTGAAGTTGCTGTTGCACTACCTGCGGTAATAGCTAAAGCTGGTTTAGCATTTCCTAAATTTGTTAATGGGTCATTACCTTTTGTATAATTTGCAGTTACAGTTAATTTATAATTCATACCATCTGCAACTGTTAATTCTGTTCCTTTACCATCTGATGCTTCTTCTTTAACAACAACTTCACCATTTTTGATTGAACCTGTGCCAGGGAATGTTACACCTGTTGGATTAGGACCATAAGAATATTTACCTGCATTTTTAGTTAAAGTCCAAGAAGGAGTGACTTTTGTTCCTACTTCGTATCCTTTTGCTTCATTTAATTTAATTGAAATAGAAGGTTTTGTGATAGTTGGATCTTTTTCTTCTGCTAAAGCGTTTTGTAAAAATTCTTCAAGAGTTTTTCCTTCTGCTGGAATATTCACACTACCAGTTGAATCTGGTGAGTATTTACCAAAAGCATAAGTTGCTGTAATATCTTTTGTTAATGTGACTGCACTAGCATCAATTTCAGGAGAATATCCTAAATTATTCCATGCAGTGACGCCATCACCAATTTTAAATTTGTTTGTATCGTATTCGATACCCATTTCACCTTTAAGTAAAACAGGGTTAGCGGCTTCCCATGCTGCCGCGGTGTCATTACGGATAACAATACGTGTTTTTAATGTATTAGACATGTTTTCCTCCTTAATGGTTATCAGGAACTAGCCCCGCCACCATTAATTTCATTGTAGTCTTTTGAATCTTCAATAAGTGGGATATATTGATTTTTTGTAGTATCTCAGATATAAATCGCATTTCTATCTGTCGCAAAATAGAGACGATTTTCTTCACCTACTTCGGGGAATTCATCGAATGTGGCAAGAGTAAGACTGACCTCTCCACCACCCCAATTTTTAATGGTTTGAATTAACTCTGGACTTAAATCGTCCACAGTAATATCATTCTCAACAATAGCATGTACAGCTTCATCAATTTGAGGCCCCGTATATTTACTTATATATTTCTTAATCATTCGCTAATCCTCTTTTCTTTGATAAAGTTGGTCATCAGAAGTAATAATAACTTCACCCAATTTCGTGACAAGATTAGTTGTAATACTAATAATTGGGTCTTTTGTAATATCTTCTGATGTTAATCGATTTCGCGCTACTTTCATACGCATTTTTTTAGAAACAAAACAATAGTAATTACCATTATCAGAATCTTCTTGCTCGGCTTGCGACTCACCGGCATAAGCAACAATGGCAACGTCTCACCAACCTGGCTCTTCCATTACGGCAGTAGGTATCCAACAGATTAAAGGGTGGCTCGCAGAGTAATCGTCCTTTTCATCTTGTGGATCGGTTTGCTCAAATAATGAATAAGCAAATTTGTCTTGACGTTTAAAAATAGCATACACATAGAAATCGTTCAAATGTGCCGTAATATCACGTGGGTTAAATTTAAGATACCTAATATAGTTATCAAATTTTTGACCCAACTCAACCTTTTGCGGCACAAACCCGCCTTCATCATCTAGAGTACAAAGAACTGCTGGTTTAATTAGCGATGCTAATTGATTGCTATCTAATCGCTCTCTTGAAAGCGGTTCGAGGTTGTAAATGGAACTTAAGACTCGTCCTAAAATTGGCGCGGCAACAAAACGTTCAACGTGTTCTTCATCTTGTGTTGGATAATTACCAACTGATTGACCGTCAAGTGCTTCTTCAATTATAAGAGTGATACTATATGTTCCTGGATTTTTTGTCAATGCACGAGGGACTTCGAAATCGCTTCCGTCGAATTGTCAGGTTTGTGAAGAGTCATCATCGTGTAAACGTGAAAATACTACTTTAAAATTATATTTATCATAAATATCTTCAAAAGTTTCTCCGCTAGACTTATCAAGATTTCATAATAAATCCTTTAAATCAAAGTGAATTCACGATACTCGGTGGTCGTACTGCATACCAAGAATAAGTTGTTTTACAGAAGGATAACCAAGACTATCATATTTGACTTCTAAAGAAGTTTTCACTGGTTCTGTAAGAATTACACTATTCTCTGGTGTTATTAGTGCGACAATGTCTTCATTGCTGATTTTCGCAGGTTTAACGGCTTCTTTTGCGGCGATCGCGGCATCGGCTGTTTTAAGTTTTCTAATGACCTGTGTCATGAACAACATCACCTCATAAGAATATTATATAATAAATGAATTAAAAAGTCAATTTTTAACAAAAATAAAAAGGACTTTCCATCCTTTCTATTCTGAATCGCCGCACTCAATTGAGTCCCAACCTTTTGCGACCTCACTGATATTTTCTTTATTGGTTGAAATATCTGTTGTATTTTGTTGAACTTGATTATCTATCGCAGGTACTTTATCTAAAATATTTTGTAATTCATTAAAATTTTGTTTAAGAACTTTTACAGAAGTAATAGTATCATAAGTATTAACTACTACATTATCTTGTGTTAAAAGTGAGTAACCTTCCACGGTTCAAACTCCGCCATCAACAGGGTGAATAACAATATCGCCGTTTAAAAAGTTATCTGATACGCTAAATGTTAATGTATTACTTACTCAGCGTTGGAAATTTGCGTCTGTTAATTCTAAGTCAGTTTCTGCCACAACAAATAATTGATAACTTCCCGCTTTCATTGTGATTTCTTTTGGCACCCAACAACAGTAGTAGTCTTCTACTGGTCTCATACGATAGACATAGCAAGTATTACCATCCATAAAAATCGCATATCGACGAGAAAATTGCGCTTCAAGTGGCTCAGTGCTATTACCAAAAATAACGCGTTTAACATAAATATCTTGCTTATTACCAAAATTAGTTGAATCTGCCGCAATAGAATAATGAGTATCATTAGGAGTAATATGAATATCAGTTTTGGTAATATAGTCTGGATTATTTTCTTGTAAATTCGCCGCGTTGAGATATGGTTGATAATCATCAATCCAATCTGTAGCAGTTGTTGAACTGCTAAATTGCGCAGAAATAAATTTTTCTTTTTCAGTAGAAATATTACCATTATCTGCATCAATTTCAAAGATACCAAAAATTAATTGATATGAACCTGCATTGGCAGTTATACTTGTAGGGATTACTAATGTCGCGGTTTTATTATCACTAATATTAACTTGAAAGGCGGAACTATCTTCTCCATTTACTCCTGGATTAAAAATTAAAGCGGCTTGATAGTCAGACTTTAAGGTCGCCGCGTCAATATTAATATCTGTTAAATCAAAAGTAAGTCTGGTAATATTGCGGTCGCCTTGATTACCAAAAGAAATTGAAGATGGATTAATTGAACCATCTCTTCCTACTGAAACTTTAATTTCATGACAATAGGAATCTGTATTTGTTGCTCGGACTGCCATCAAACGCGCGGTTAAAATTGGCTTAGAGAGCGTTTTAAATTCACTAAGTGAAATATCATCATTCTTTAGTGCTTTGGCTTTTATAACCATAATATCACCTCATTAATAATATTATAGTAGATAGGTTTAAAATATTACAAATATCACTAATTACTAATTTTCTTCTCGGAAGATCTTGACAAAATCAAAATACTTTGTTATACTATAGTTGGAACAAGGAGATAAAGATAAATGATAATTAAAGTATATAATGAAAATCATCCATATCTATTGTTTATAGACCTTGAATTTACTAATCAAGAGCTAGTTCAATTCGCAGGTATACTTTTCAAAAACATTGATAAAGATACCTATCAATTAGTCGGCAGTTGTAATCAGTATGTCACAACTCAAGTATGTTATCCTTTTGTTGAATATACAAGTATAACAAACAACTTTTTAGCGCAAAATGGATTACCCCTAAAAGATGTCATCGCTACAATAGAAGAGGATTTTCTCAATGATATAAATACTGACGACCTATTGCTAATTAGTCATGGACTTAAAAATGATAGGTTGGTATTAAATAACGCGGGTTTAGTGTTGCGCCGCAGTAATGGTCAGCCTGTTGATGGCTATTGCACATTCAATAATGGTCGCCGCATTTTAAAGCGCCAAAATCATTTAACATTAGAAGATATAGCAAATGAATGTGGTTATTATTTACATCACGCACACAATGCGTTTAATGACGCTTGGGCAGAAGTAGCAGTATTTACCTACTTAAAGAAAAAGGAGTATGAAGAAAAATGTTGTTTATAGATTTAGACAAAATTCAAATAGTTAAAGAGAAAAACTTTAACATACTAGATATTAATTTAAAAGACTTAAATTGGCATGAGAGTATTTTTAGTCTTATGGAACAAATTACTACAATAGTAAAAGAGAGTATTAAAGACCTTGATTGTTCTACTGCAACCAGATTTAATTTTATTATTGCGGATCAAGATGATCCTATTACTCAAACCACAGACTTTGAAAGTATTACTAATGTAATTTTAATGGTCTTCTGTATCGAAATTACTCGAAGTGAAGGTAGACCACGTGAACACCGTTTAGATATGCCTTTGCAATTCGCGGATGTTAATATGAAACGTAGTTTAATTAAGAAATTGGTTAATCACAAAACTATACTTGATAAATTCAATATTGCAGTTTGCAGCACTAATTTCTTCTATCATTTTATTGGGGAGGATAATTTATGCGACAATTAGAATTTTATACTGATGGAGCCTTTTCAAGCCGCACAGAAATGGGTGGTTGGGGCGCAATATGTGTTGAAAATAATATAGTTATAGATAAGCAAAGTGGTTATGAACCATATTCAACAAATAATCGTATGGAATTGACCGCCTTTTTAAGCGCTTTAGAAAATATTGATACTATTGAAACTACACAAACAAAAGTAATTATTTATACAGATAGCGCTTATATTGCCAACTGTATTAATCAAAAATGGTATAGTAATTGGATGTCCAATGGCTGGCGCACTTCAGACCGCCAACCTGTTAAAAATCAAGACTTATGGACTCGTATTGTGGCGCTATATATTAAAAACAATGCGCGTTTTAAAATGGAAGTTATCAAGGTTAAAAGCCATAGTGATAATTTATATAATGAAATGGCGGATAAATTAGCAGTTGCCGCACGAAAGAAATTGGAGGTTGAAGATTAATGAAGATATTAGTTTTAATGCCTTGCGACGAGCGTCAACTTTACGCTTGTTATAAAATTTATCAAGGTTTAAATGAAAAAGCAAAAGATAAAGTATTTTTTACACCTATGTTTATAGATTACTTATTACAAACTAAAATTCATAGTAAATGGATTGAAGCGTTCTATGATACATTGTGCCGCGTCAAGCAAGTTTATAATCAAAATAAAGATTTTATTCTTTTTGGAAATATAGATAAAAATTATAAATTTGACGCTATTTTTAGTTTTCAAGATTTAGAAAGAACTTTGCCATATCAAGATGGTACAATAGAAAAAATTAAAGAAATAGATTTTATTAAGAATGACCCGCAATTACTTGCGCCACTTAATGCACTTTATTCCGCGGACGATGTAAATCAAATTCCACTTACTAACTGTTCTGCTACTGCGGAATTAATTAACAAGTTCTTTGAATCTGATCCACAATTAGATAAAATTAAAGCCGAGTATCAATTGTCCGCGGCGTCAGGAGGTTCAAATGAGAGAAATAAGACCGTCTCTTAAAGAGGCTTTTAAGCGCAATAATAACTTTAAATTAAATATTGACTCTCTTGATGATTCTCAAGCGGCAGCAGTCACATCTGAAGAAGATAAAATTCTATTGCGAGCCTCCGCAGGCTCAGGGAAAGCCTTAAAAAACGGAACTAAAGTATTAACAAATCAAGGTTGGAAAAATATTGAAAATTTAGTAATTGGAGAGCAAGTTGCTGGACAAGATGGTAAATTTCATAGCGTAAAAGGAATTTACCCTCAAGGACTAAAACAAGTTTATAAGATAATTTTTTCAGATGATAATATTATTGAGTGTTCGGGCGATCATCTGTGGACTTATCAAACTAAGAACCAAAGAGATCGACATCGTAATGATTGGCGTTATAGCAATACTAATACTACTGCAGAAATATATAATCAAGTGAGATTAAAAAACAATAACGGAAGTTGGAATGTTTATATTCCAATGATTGAACCTTTACAATATGAAGAAAAAGACTTACCATTAGACCCTTATTTACTTGGTGTATTACTTGGTGATGGAAGTTTTATGGGCAAAGGAACTTCTTTTACTTGTGCTGAAGAAGATTTATTACACAAAGTTCAAGATATTTTAAAACAATATCGATGTGAATTACACTATAAAGCACAGTATGATTATCAACTTGTAGGTGAAAAAGGTTATGGGTACCACAATGTACAAGATTATATAGGATCTGTTATTAGAGATCTTGGTTTAAAGAATACAGATAGTCATACAAAGTTCATACCACAACAATATTTATTTGCAAGTGAAAAAGATCGTGTAGCACTATTAGAAGGATTAATTGATACAGATGGCTATTGTGATGCCAGTGAATATAATATTTGTCTTACTTCTAAACAATTGATTTTAGATATACAATTTTTATGTGAATCTCTTGGCTTTACTGCTTATTATTCAGAAAAACACGCTTATTGTAATTCTAAAGATTGTGGAATAGTATACAGATTAAATATAAAAACTTCTGAAAAATATCCAAAAATTCATACAACAAAAAATAAAGATTCAAGATGGAAAAAGGGGCAAACTGCTGCTCGACGCACCATTAGAGAAATTATTCCAACAGAAGAGTACGCAGAAATGACTTGCATTGAAATTGATAGTCCTGATCATTTATTTGTGACAGAACATTGTATAGTTACTCATAATACAAAATCACTTATCGCCGCCATTGCCGCTTACCGTTATGAATATATGAATGACCGTATTTGCGCGATTACTTATACTCGTGCCGCACGAGCAGAAATGGAGACCCGTTTACAAGAAATGGGTGTATTCGATGTTGAAGTAACGACCATTCACGTTTGGTCCCGTAATTTATTACAAGATTTAGCGATTAAGTATGATTTTAAAGTTAGGATACTTGAAGAAACTGATATTAAAAAAATTTTATTAGAGTTAGTACATGACTATATGCGCTGCAGACCTGTTAAAGTAAATATTAATATTTTATATAATTTTATCACTGGTAATAAAAATATGGATATTACTGATGGATATCGCCGCACATTAACCGCGCTTGAAACTAGATATATTCAATACAAAAGAGATAATGCTTTATATGACTTTATGGATTATCCACTTTATCTTTATAATGTTTTAATTGCGTATAATGAAGAAATTAATAATATTGATGCGCTTTTTGTTGACGAATTTCAAGATGTTGACTCAACGCAATTTAAAATCTTTGAAAAAGTTAATGCGAAGAAAAAATTCTTCGTTGGAGACTCTTGGCAATCAATATTTGTCTTTAGAGGCGCAGATGGAGAAGTTTTTGAAAAAGCAAAAGATTTTACTCAATATAAATTAAAGCATAATTACAGAAGTTATCAAGAGATAATTAATTATGCTTGCACCGTGCATGATGAATTATTTAACGCCGCAGAAAACGGCTATGATTGCTATATTGCGCAAGTACAAGAAAGTCGCTCTAGTTTAATTGTTTGTGATCGCGGTAACGGTGGTGTTGTTTCAGTCGTTGATCCTTTTGGAGGTATGACTCGATTTGGAACTCAAGAGAAACTTGACATTTTGTCCGCGTTCAAAGATATTATAAGTAGGCAACCAATGATTTTATGTCGCACAAATAAACAAGTTAAGTTTATTAATGATTTAGGGTATTTTAATGCTTCTACAATACATCAAGCAAAAGGACTTGAATATAAAAGTGTTATTGCGATTGATAGCACAATTAATTCGGTAGAAGACTTAAATGTTGCTTATGTGGCAATGACCCGCGCGGAAGATGAGTTGTTTATTATAAATTGGCAACAATTTGAACAATTAGCACAAGTTGTGCTAGGAGGTGCTAAATATGGCTCGAGATCTATATAAAGATATTAATTGAACCGCGACAGAAATTGAAACATTAAAAGGAATTTGTAATTCTTCTTCTACTGCGAGTGAAAAGCTTAGATTAATTAATAGTGAAATTTTTGCACCTCATAATATAGAGCTCCATTATTATGGTAAACGAATTCAAACCACTTTAACTAAGCCTATACAATATGAAACAACTCGTTTAAGTAATATTAAATATGAAAATAATCAATTGATTATTGTTAATTCTGTTGTTATAACAGAAATTAAAGATATAACAACTGGTCAATTTTTAACTGCTAGCGGTTGTGAACTTAGTTTTATTAAATTAAATGATGCTAATATGAATAATGTTGGTTTTAAAATAAATGGAGAAAATAAAAAGACAATTTTTACCTTTAATAAAAAAATTAGTTATGCTGATGAACAAGTTAGAATGGCTTTAAGTGAAAGAGATAATGCCGTTTATTCATTAACAATTGATGATTTATATAAAATTAATGGTAAAAATCTTAATAAAACAGGATTTTTAAAATATCCTGTCCATGATCAAACTACTACATATGAACAAACTTCTCCATATGTTATTTATAAAGATAATGCGAATACTAATAATTTAAAATTTGTAGGTTTTCCTGAATATAAGATTAATGAAGGTAAAGCTGAAGAGAATATAATTTTAAATGGTTATTGTGATGTAAAATTCTCTCAAGAACAAGTTGACCAATATAATTTACCTTATCCTATTGCTAATTATCAAAACAATAAAGAGTTAAATTTAGTTAATTATTGTTTACCTTTGTTTAATAATTTTGATAATATTGAGTATGATAAATTACAAATTAAATATGATACTACAAATAAACAATTAGTTTTTACTACACCAATGATTAATGGTAAATATAAAATTGGTAAAATTGCTTTTGATAAAGATAATGAAAAATTAATTTGTTATCATTTACCTCCGATTTCGGTAGGCACAAAAATACCTAATGGTAAACAAGATCCAAAATCATGTCTTTGAGTTCAAAATTTAACAAGTAATTTGACTTATAAAAATGAAATTACCGATTATTATGTTTATTACTATTCTTCTTCTGTTTCAAGCTATATTGGTAAATTACATGAAAATTATCAATTACAATGTAATTTTTCTTATAATCCTACAGAAGCTGAATTTCTTGAAATTCTAGTTAATGAACACGCAGATCAAGAAGAACGTATAAATTATTGGATTTTTAGATATAAACAATATTTAGAAAATTATGATTATTTAATTGATTATAAAACTCTTTCACAAAGTTATATACAACAAGTTAATTGGGATGCTCAAATTAATGGAAGTGGTTTACAACCACAATGCACTTATTATTATAATGGTCAGACTGTTAATGCACAAGAAGCATATAATTGAAATAATAACCAAAATGAAGGCGCAACTAATTTCTTTGAAATAGGTAGTCGTTGATATCACTTATTATTTGATTATAAGATTAATATTTCAACAACAATTAATAACTTTCCTTCTTTTAGAGGAAATTATACTCCTTTTTCTACTGCTGCTGCTCAGAATTTTATAAATCATAATAATATTGACACAAGTTGTTATAATATAAATTATAAAGTTAATGATTTTCTTATTTATAATTATTGTTTAACGTCTGAAGAGAAAAAATCTTATTTTGATAATAATCATCAAGGTGAGAATAACACTCAAAACATTATTTACAGTAATAACTTTATTCGTCTAAATAATACACAATATCATAATGCTAATATTATTCGTCTAAATAATACAGATAACACTCCACAACAACAAGATATAGTTTTTCCTAAACGAGAAACAGATATAGTTCATTTAAGATGGTATAGATATATTAGTATGGGAATGAATACTAATTCCGCTATCGGTCTCTATGCCTTATGATTACAAACAGATGATACCACTAAACAAATTACTTGAAAGGAATATTCCAAATAAGACTAAGTTTTTCTTGACTTAGTCTTATTTTTTTAGTATAATATATATAGAAATAAAAGGAGATAATTATGATAGAAATAACATTACCTTATAATTGGTTTTTCACAATAGATACTACTAATTCAAACTATATATCTTCTCACGAATTAATTTTAACCGTGAAAGAAACAAATAAACTTATTATGAAAGGAAATTAATATATGGATATAAATAAATTTTTAAATCTTGAACCAATGAAATATTACGATAAAGATGCAGATGATTTATCACCTAACTTACAAAAGAAACGTTTAGATATAATTAATAATGTTAATGATGAATATATCGCAAGTGAAAAACACGATGGCGAATGGGCAATGTTTATTCGCGGTGAAAATGACGATGAAATATTTATCCGTAGCCGTTCAAAAGGAGTTAATGGGCATTATGGCGATTTTACTCCAAAACTTCCGCATTTAGTAGAAGAAATGAAGAAATGGCCTCACAACACAGTTTTACTTGGTGAAATTTGTGTGCGCGGCGCAAATCATACTTCACGTGATGTCGGCACAATATTAAGATGCTTACCAGCTAAAGCAATAGAAAGACAAAAAGATAATCCATTAATGGTTTATTTATTTGATTTACTTTATTCTAACAATGAAGATTATACTTCTACTGCTTATGCGACTCGTATGGTCATGTTATGCGAATATATTTGGGGTGCTAATTTTAGAATGACAGATTTCTTCGATGGTGATTTCGCTAATGCAGCGGATCAAATTATCGCAGAAGGCGGTGAAGGTATTGTTATTCAACGTAAGGATAATCCTTATTTAGCGGGAACTAGAACTGCGTGGAAAACACTTAAACTTAAGCAAAAACTTCCAATTATGGAATTAAAAGTTGTAGATATAGTAAAACCACAAAGAGATTATAAAGGTATTAATCCAGAAGGTTGGAATTATTGGGAAGGCATTTACACTGATACAGGTCATACAGTTCGTATTAATCACGCACCAGGTAATATTGATATGGAAGCACGTCTAGAATGGTCTCCAATTACAAAGCCATATTATTTTGATCGCGCGGTTGGTGTTGTTGTTGATTATAATGGAGTTTTAGTAAGCATTACAAGTGGTTGTACAGATGAACTTGGTGATTATTTAATGACAGAAGAAGCGCAAAATTTAATTAAAAATGGTTTATTATTCGCGCAAGTTAAAGCTATGATGACTTCGCAAAATGGTGCATTAAGACACCCTGTACTTGTTGACATCCGCACAATGGATAATCAAATGAAAGAGTAAAATTGACAGTAGAAAAAAGAACTATTATAATACATATAATAAGAGGTGTTATATATGGAAATTTCTATTGAAGGCAATCAAAAAATTCGTCTAATTCAAGGCGATTGTTATAAGTTTAATATTAAATTTGATGATATTAGTCAAGCTCTAGTTTCCCGTGTAGTCCTAACGTGCCAAGCACAAAACATTTCTGAAGATTTTTATTACGATAAGGAATCTAATACTTGGAAACTAGAACTTGAATCAGAAGATACAATTAATTACGCGGCGTCAGGTGCTTCATATGACCTTACTGCCATATTAAAAAATGAGTGCGTTAAAACCATTATTCATAATGGCTTATTCTTAGTTTTACCGAAGACTAATAAAATTACTTCATGGTAGAACAAAAAGAATTAATAATTCATATTACTGACACTCCTGATTTTTCGGCTACTATTGACGCACTAGTAGTAAGTAATGAATTATTTATAAACTTATTTCCAGAGACTAATGAAAATTAGTCTTTTTTTATTAGTTTAAAATTGATACGTCCTCACATCTAATGCGCGGTTAAATGGGGCTCTAGGAAGCTTTTTAGGTTCGTGAACCCGCGATTTGATGACGGTCAAGGACTTCGTAAATCAAGACAAATAAAAAGACAACCATTGCGGTTGTCTTAATATATTATTTACTTACTACTGTAAATTAGTCAATCCAGTATAATTTGTATGAGAATGGGTGTCCACATTCTGGGCATTTTCCAGAGTAATCTTCTTTATTAATCATAACTCTTTCGCCATTGTCAATTTCTCTTTCATCATTAGCTTTTTTAGATAATGATGTTAAAATTGCTGTTGGAATACCTAATTCTTTAGCACTCATTTTAACGCCACGGTGTGCTTTTAAAACTTCGATTGCTGCTAATTCCTTGTCTGTGTAATGTAAAACTTCTACTTTTGCCATAATAAATATTTATTTCCTTTCTTGTTCGTTTGAGTGAATCCGCTCTTGGCTAAATTTGACTGTTTGTATAGTAGCTAACTATTCCGTTATCACCACGAGAAGGTCAGTCATTGATAACTTTTGACGCGTCTCTGTAAAGATTATTTATTTATCTTTAACAATAATATTATAGGACATTTTTCTGACTTTGTCAAGAACTTTTTAACTTTCATTTTCGATTTTTTCAATAGGTTTAGTAAACACTCTACAAGTTCATTTACCTTCGCTATCAAAAGAAAATCCAATAGTATCAACATAATATTCTTCGTTATCGACAATAATCTTTAATTCCGCACCTTTTGGTGTGCGTTTTAAAACTTTTTGAATGTCTTTGATATTCATTGTTTTTCTCCTTACATAGATATTATAGAACATTTTTCTGGCTTTGTCAAGAAAAATTACGTATCAAGTTTAAAGGTTTTAAAAAAATTTGAACCAAAATAATCTTGACAAAATCAAAAAAATCTAGTATAATAAATATATAATGTAAAGGAGTATAAATTATGACAAATCAACAAAAGATTGATCGTTTCCATGAGATTGTTAATGAAATGGCAAATTTATATGCCAAAAAGAATAACAACTATGGAGATAGTTTTGGTAAACTCTTTCAAGACTTAGGACCTATCGCAGGTTTAGTGCCGCTTCACAATAAATTAGATCGTCTAACTAATTTAGTTCGTGGTGGACAAAATGATTTTGAAAGCGTAGAAGACACATTAAAAGATTTAGCTTGCTATGCGGTAATGAATTTAATTGCAATGGAAGAAGATCAAGATAGTATGTGTGAGGAGAAATAATGGCAGTAGTAGGAATTAAAACAGATGGAAATCCTGAGCAAAAGGAATTAATCCGTCTTATTATGGAAAAGGAAGGTAGTGGGCACGGTATTATTATCTGCACGGGTAATGCGGGCACTGGTAAGAATTATGTCTCTCTTGCCGCGGCATTGCAATGCTTAATAGAGAAAAAATATCAAACCATTTATTATGGACGAAATCCTGTTCAATGCGGGGAAGAAATGGGCTTCTTAGCAGGAGACCTTGATGATAAATACGAACCTTTCTTAGAGCCGCTCAAAGATAATATTAAGGCAATTGCACAATGTCATGGCATTAGCGTTGGCGATGCTATGAATAAAATAATTGCTTTACCTATTGCATTTTTAAGAGGACGTAGTTTAGATCAATCAATTATTATTATTGATGAATGTCAAAATTTAGACTTAAATACATTACAGACAATTATTACACGAAAAGGTAAATGGTCTAAGTTAATTTTATTAGGTTCTTATAACCAAATAGACGATAGTAAACAATTGCGTTATGAGAAATGCGATTTTGAAGAATTAACAAATCACTTAACAACTTTATTCCCTGATTACGTGGCGCATATTACGCTTTATAAATCAATGCGTGATGAAATGACCGCGGAATTAGATAATGCTTGTTTTGAATTAAAGACTAAACTAGCTCGAGAACGTAATAGTAAGAGGTAAAAATGAACGTTATAAAAAGAAATGGACAAGAAGTTGTCTTTGATCTTGGTAAGATTAAGTCAGCTATTGCCAAAGCTAATAAAGACGTTGCGCCGACAGATCGTATAGATAGTCTCGGCATTATTAATATTGCCACCGCGGTTAATGATGAATGTGAAAACTTAAAACGCGCGGTAAACGTAGAAGAAATTCAAGACTTTGTAGAAGATACTTTACTAGAAATGGGATATTACAAATTAGCTAAGGCATATATTGCTTATCGTTATCAACACGCTTTAATGCGTCAAACTAATACCACAGATGGTAAAATATTAAGTTTAATAAATTTAGAAAATGAAGAAATTAAACAAGAAAACTCTAATAAAAACCCTGTAATTGTTTCAACTCAAAGGGATTATATGGCAGGTGAAGTCAGTAAAGATTTAAGTAAACGTTATTTATTACCACCTGATATAATTGAAGCGCATAATAAAGGGATAATTCATTTTCATGATATGGATTATTTTGCGCAACACATCCACAATTGCGATTTAATAAATTTGGAAGATATGCTTCAAAATGGCACAATTATTAGTGGAACTTTAATTGAAAAACCGCATAGTTTTGCGACTGCTTGTAATATCGCAACTCAAATTGTTGCGCAAGTGGCAAGTTGTCAATATGGTGGACAAACATTTACAATATCTCATTTAGCACCTTTTGTTGATATTTCAAGACAAAAGATTAAACAAGAGGTAGAAAAAGAGTTTAAAGAAATTTATAAACTTGAAAATATAGATCAAGAGAAAATTAATGAGATTGTTGAATCTCGTGTTAAAACAGAAATTAAACGAGGTATTCAAACAATTCAATATCAAATAAATACATTAATGACAACCAACGGTTAACATAATGGCCGCCTAATATGGGAACATATTAGTGAAGAAGATGGTGAACCAGAAATGGGTGTCGATAGAAATATCGGCTAACGGTGAACACTAGAAAGATAAGATAATATCTTACCACAATATAAATATTTAGTATCTAGTCAATACCGTGCTAAACCTTAGTAATAAGGAAAGTGTAACGACTATTCAATGTGAAGTAGTTTTAGATTGAAATATCTATTACGAAGCGCCATCTCTCCAGAACGGAGAAAGAGATAGTCTAATCCATATAGTGATATATGGCGGGGATGCAATCCCCATTTGTTAGTGTAAACCTTTATTTACACGAAGTGCCTGAAGGTCGCACAAGAGATGATTTAGCATTAATTATTGAAGAAGTTTTTAAACAACGTATTCAAGGGACAAAAAATGCTCAAGGAATTTGGATAACTCCAGCTTTTCCTAAACTATTATACGTATTAGAAGAAGATAATATTAATCCGCAAGGAAAATATTATTATTTAACTCGTTTGGCAGCTAAATGCACTGCAAAACGAATGGTTCCTGACTACATTAGCGAAAAGAAAATGCTTGAACTAAAAGGAGACTGTTATCCATGTATGGGTAAGCGTAAACTATAGCCCATGTAAAACTTTTTGAACCTCGCTCGAGGGTGTCGCAAATGCGGCTAACGGTTAGGTCCTTAGAAAAGGATGAGACCGTGGGAAGCTTAATATGTTTAAAATATAATAAATTAAGAACCTGTATCGACTATTCCTGATGAATGTATGGAAGTAGAACTAGAGATAAGCACTAGCAGTATTTTAGGAAACGAAGTACTTGAAAATCGAAGCAGAAAGCCTTAATAATAATTATTAAGGATAATATAGTCAATGCTATTAGTAATAATAGATTAAATGTGTAGAAGCTTTTTAACTCCTGATCGCTTTACAGATAGAGGTTTAGGAAATATTGCAAAAGCAAAAACAGATTCAACTAAACATAAATATTATGGACGTTGGAATCAAGGGGTTGTCACGATTAACCTCGTAGACGTAGCTTGTAGTTCCGCGCAAGACATTAATAAATTTTGGTCAATTTTAGATGAAAGACTTGAATTATGCCATAGAGCATTACGTTGCCGTCATGAAAGACTACGCGGCACACCTAGTGATGTTGCGCCAATATTGTGGCAAAATGGTGCTTTAGCTCGTTTAAAGCCAGGTGAAGTAATTGATCCACTCCTTTATGATGGATACTCAACTATTTCATTAGGTTATGCGGGTTTATGGGAATGTGTTTATTATATGACAGGTCATAAATTGACAGAAGTCGAAGGACACGACTTTGGTATTCAAATAATGAAAAAATTAAATGAATATACTGGTAAATGGAAAGCTGCAGAAAATATTGATTATTCACTTTACGGCACACCAATGGAAAGCACAACATATAAATTTGCGAAATGTTTACAAGATAGATTTGGCATTATTGAGGGTGTAACAGACAAAAACTATATCACAAATAGTTATCACGTAAAAGTTACTGAACCTATTGACGCATTTGACAAACTTAAACTTGAAAGTGAATTCCAAGAATTAAGTCCAGGTGGCGCAATTAGTTATGTAGAAGTGCCAAATTTACAAAATAATATAGATGCAGTTATGGAAGTAATTACCTTTATCTATAATAATATTATGTATGCTGAATTAAATACTAAGTCTGACTACTGTCAAGTATGCGGCTTTAGCGGCGAAATTGAAATTAAAGAAAATGAACACCATAAATTAGTATGGACTTGCCCTTGTTGCGGCAATCAAGATCATACCAAAATGAATATCGCTCGTCGTGTATGCGGCTATATTTCTACTAATGATATGAATCAAGGACGTATACAAGAGATAAAAGAAAGGGTATTACATTTATAATGAAACGCGCAGATAATTTAATCCAACTGCTTGATGGTTATTTTGAAGCAGGTGGTCAACACATTAATGTAAATGTATTTACTGCTGATATGTTAAAAGACGCACAAAAGCACCCAGAAAACTATCCTAATTTAACAATTAGGGTTTCTGGTTATGCGGTGCATTTTCATAATTTATCAAAAGAACAACAAGATGAAGTAATTAGTAGAACAATACACGAAAGGATATAAGGATAAATATGTATTATGGTAATATAAAAACTTATGATATAGCTAATGGACCAGGAGTAAGAGTATCATTATTTGTATCTGGTTGCCGTTTACATTGTCCAAATTGCTTTAATAAAGTGGCTCAAGATTTTTCCTATGGGTCACTTTTTTCTGAAGAAACGAAAAATTTTATTTGGAATGAGTTAAATAAGGCAGAAGTAAAAGGATTAACTATATTAGGAGGAGAACCTTTTGAACCAGAAAATATTAAGGAATTAGAAGGATTTATAATTGAAACAAAAGAAAAATTCCCAACCAAAACAATTTGGATGTATAGCGGTTATACATTTGAATTATTATGGAATAGAGAAGATTGTAAAAGAGTATTTGAGAATATTGATGTGCTTGTAGATGGACCTTTTAAAGAAGAATTAAAGAATCCAAGTTTGGCTTTTCGTGGTTCATCAAACCAACGTATAATTGATATGAGATCAACAATGAACTTAATACACATCAATCACGCGGGTTCACGAAGCTTTGAGGACTGCATTGTAAAATTTGACGACTCAACATTTGCGAATTAAAAGGAGAAATTAAATGATAATTGAATATTTAGGAAAAACTTTAAATACAGAACATTACGTGCCGTTAACAGATGAACAATATCAACAATGCATTGATGAATTTTATGCCAAACCAGATTTTAATGATGTGCGTCGCCAAATTTTAAAATTAAATAAAGATGGCGTGCGAATGAATTTTATTACTAACTATTATTTTAAACCGCTTATGGCGAAAGTAAGACCAGAATATACTAAATGGACAGTAGAAGAAGTATTACAAAGCCGTGATTTAATGAATTATTTTTATTCGAAGACTTTGGGTGGTTCAAGTATTTTTAAACCGCATATGTCAATTATGCACAATATTGATACTGCCATTAGATTGGGAGGAAAAGGTGTAGCACGTTTACCAACTAATTTCCCTCTTGACGCCGCGAATAATATATTAGACAAGTATAATGTGAATAATGTTTATTTAGATTACAGTTGCGGTTGGGGTGTGCGATTAACAAGCGCTTTAAAACACAATATTGACTATTGCGGTTATGAGCCTAATTATCTATTAGTAGATAAATTAAACGAATATGCCGCTGATTATACACATATTACAGGTAGTAAAAGTAAAGTAGATATTAGATGTCTAGGTAGTCAAAATTATGTTGAAGATTGGCTTGGTAAAATCGGTGTGGCATTTTCTTCACCACCTTACTTTAATTTAGAAGACTATTGTATTGGTGATCAATCATATAAACCAGGTATAACATATAATGATTGGCTTGAAAACTATTTAAGACCAACTATTAAAAATATTAAACTTTATTTAGTCTGGGGTGGTTATTTTATTATAAATATTAAAAATACTAAGAAATATCCAATGGCAACTGATGCACAACGTATCGCCGCGGAAGAAGGATTCACATTAGTAGCAACAGAGCCTGTTGTTAATATTAAACGTATTAATTGTAAAACCACATTAAACGATAATGATGAATTATGTTATGTTTTTCAAGAAAAGGAGTATATTAATGAAAAAAATTAGAGTTTATTTAGCGTCTCAAATATTCGCAGAATGTTGGCGCGATTATAATGAAAAATTGGCGCAAGCAATAGAAAAGAATTTTCCACAAATTGAGCTTTATGTGCCACAAAGAAATAAGTCAATTAATGATAAAACCAAGTGCGCATCCGCGGAAGATATTTGCGCAGGAGACTTTACAAATAATTTAGACCACGATGATATTGTTGTGGCAGTTGTAGATGGCGATACACCGGGCATCGGCACAACATTAGAAATAGGTTATTTTAGTCGCATTTGTGAAGAAGAAATTAAAAAATATGGCAAAACTAATAAGCGTATTATTTCGCTTTATACTGACAGTCGTGAATGTTCACATACATTCTTAGATGCTAAAAACAAAAAGTTAAAAGAATTCGCGGAGTGCCAATATTCTTACATTAATCTATTGCTTGTAGGTTGTTTAAAGAGATATGGTGTAATGTGCCGCACAATTGACGAAGTTATTAAGGAATTAGGTAAAGCAATCGCACTTCAAGATAATCGTGAGATTGTTTATCGTAAATGGGATCCTATAATGTATAGTTGGCATATAGTGATAGAAGATTTAGATACAGGAGAAATTATAGATAAATATGAAAACGAATAATGGTTTAAAATATGATATTAGGGATTGTCCTAAAAAATGATATGAATGAATTTTATATCCAATTCAACAAATATTAAGTGTATTAGTCGCAACAATACTTATTGCGAATATTTGCGGCACTCCAATTAGTAGTTGCTTAGTTGGTGCTTGTATCGGCACATTAACATATCAAATTATTACAAAGTTTAGAAGTCCAATATTCATTTCATCGTGCGGCGCAACGGTATCTGCGGTCTGCGGAGCTTTAGCGCTTGGTAATGGACAAAATTATTTAGCAGTAATGATTGGTGGTTTAGTTATATTGGCTGTTTATGCTTCTTTTGCTTTATTTATAAAGTTTAAAGGCATTGAAAAGTTTAATAAGTTATTTCCACCTGTTATTGTTGGCGCAATTACAATGGTTATTGGTTTAAATTTAGCAACTTTTATTCCTACTTATGTGCATACAGGAAGTGAAACCGCCAATTGAGAAATCCTTGTCGCGCTTATAACTATGTTTACAGTAGCATTAAGTTCACATTATTTTAAAGGTTTCTTGAAAACTATTCCATTCTTAATCGGCATTATAGTTGGTTATGCGGTCGCAGGGGTTATTACTGCTTGTGGAGCCGCGCGATTAATTGAATTCGGGACAATAGATAGCTTTTTCCAATTGCCAGACTTTTCATTCTCACATTACGGTGAAAATAAATTAACTTGAAGTATGGTTTTACAAGTAATAGTATTGTTCTTACCTGTTGCGATTTGCGCGATACTTGAGCATTATTCCGATCACAAAACTCTATCTAATATTATTGGCACTGATTTAACTGTTGAACCTGGTTTACACCGCACGCTATTAGGTGATGGCGTTGCTTCTGCTTTAGGAACGATTATTTGCGGTTTACCTAATACTAGCTATGGAGAGTCCATCGGTACTGTGGGATTTAGTAAAGTGGCATCAGTGTGAATACTAACTATCGCCGCGGGATTATTAGGCATACTTGGTTTTATTCAACCAGTTCAAGTATTCTTAAATAGTATTCCAAGTTGCGTATTTGGCGGTTGCTCAATGATCTTATATGGTTATATTGCCGCGTCAGGCTTAAAAACATTAGTCAATAACAAGGTTGATTTCGAAGATAATAAAAACTTAATTGTAGTTAGTGTTATTCTTACTGTTGGTGTTGGCGGCGCAATGATAAAAATTACCGATAGCTTTAATTTATCGGGTGTTGCCTTCGCAATGTTGTTAGGTGTAATATTAAACTTAATATTAAAAAGAAAGTCTACTGAGAATAAATAAGGCTCACGATTTGAACCAAATCAAGGTCAAAATTAATTTTATGATAAATTAATCAGATAATTCTTGACAAAGCCAAAAAAATGTAGTATTATATAATTGTAAATAAATAATAAGGTTTATGATTATGTAATACTTTTTTATTTGAAAGGAGAAATAATGAGTCAAGTTTATGATGAGAATAGTATAAAAACTTTAAACTATCGAGACTCGTGCCGTGAATCACTTGGTATGTATATTGGTGATAATGGCGTTCAAGGTATGCATCATTTATTAACAGAAATTGTTGCTAATGCGATGGATGAAGCCGCGGCGGGTTATGGTAAAATTATTAAAGTTATTATTGATAGAAGTGAAAACCGCGCAACAGTAATAGATGAAGGACGTGGTATTCCTTTTAAGAAAAATCAAACAGGCAATTGGGCAATCGTTGAAATGTGCACAAACCTTCATTCAGGTGGTAAATTTAGTGGACAAGGTAATTATAAAAGTTCACTAGGTTTAAATGGTGTTGGAGCAACTGTCACGAACGCTTTATCAAGCGAATTTAGTATTGAGTCGCACCGAGATGGTGAAAGTTGTTTATTTGAAGTTTTTGATGGAGAATATGATGATCCGATTATTACAAAATATAGCGGTCCAACAGGTTCAAAAGTAAGTTTTATTCCTGATAGTAATGTCTTTAAAGATGTCAGATGGGATATTGAAAAAATTAAAGAAGAACTTCAATTACACGCATTATTAAATAATGGTATTACTTTTGATTTAACAGAAGTAAATGAAGATAAAATTCTTGGACATTGGAATTTTAAATATTCTAATGGTATCAAAGATATGCTTAAGTTAAAATGTGAAGGATTAAAAATGTTAACAGATCCAGTTTATTCCGCGGCGCACATTGAAGACGGCGGTGAAACTTGCGATATTGAATTTGCTTTTGCTTATAGTGATAGAAGTTATGAAACAATATATAGTTTTGTTAATGGTGGTTATACTCCTAACAATGGAACTCACGTGACGGGATGGAAAACAGGTTATACTTCTTATATTAATAAGTTGGCAAAAGAACTTGAAGTTTTAAAAGATAAGGATAAAAATTTTGATGGCGCGATTGTGCGTAAAGGTTTAGTGCTTATATTGAGTATTAGAATGTCAAGTCGTCCATTATTTGGTGAACAAACTAAAATTACATTAAATTCACCTTGCGCAAGAGGTTATTGTTCTAAGGCGGTAAATCAATTAATTCTTGATAAGAAAGCCGCAAAACAAATTTTAGACAAGATTACTATTGAGCAAAAGGCGGAAGACGCGGCACAAAGAAAACGTGAAGCACAAGAAAAAATTACAAAAGGTGGAAAAAACTTAAATAGCTTAAGAGATTTACCAGAAAAATTAGCGGATGCAAGCGACTTTACAGACGCAGAGATCTTTTTCGTCGAGGGTGAATGAATTGCCCTTATCTAATTATCCTAAGACCATAGGGGTAAGTTTAAATTATTAAACTTGCTAACGAGGGTAAATTAATATTTTATATTAATGAGTCTCGTGCGAAGGTTATATTCATAATCATACGTGTATCGACTATCTCCGTTGTTGGAGAGTAGACTTATTATTGGTACATAAGTCGAAACATTAGACGATTTTAATCGAAGAAATAGTCAGCGAGTGCGGCACTCGGATTCAGCCGCAGGTGGAGGAAAAGAAGCTAAAAATACTGCCCAGGCAATAATGCCACTTAGAGGAAAAGTCAAAAATAGCACCTCGTTAGAATTGGCAGATGCGATAAAATCTGATACCATTAAAGATATATTAAACTGCTTAGGTTGTGGTATTGGTGATCATTTCAACATTAATAACTTGAGATATAACCGTATAATTATCATGACAGATGCAGACCCGGATGGAAATTCGTCCGTATACAACTTTTCCATTTAATCAATGGGGTCATTAATAATAATGGCTAACGGGGAAGGCTGATCGTATAAAGAGAAACCTATAAGGTCCGAAGTTAATCCCGTGGGAAAATTTGATATTTAAAACTTTATAGATTATCCTTAATATAAGGAGGTCATATAGAATGATCGGAATTTATAAAGTAATTGATTTAAGAAATCAAAAAGTAATTTATGTTGGACAATCTATTAATATTGAAGATAGAATATGTCAACACAAAAAACGAACACAACAATTAATTGATCAATACATTCACAATGAAGGTTTAGATAATTTTAGTTTTGAAACTATTGAAATTTGTGATGTATCACAACTAGAAGAAAGAGAAATTTATTGAATTTCATTTTATAACACAATGCGCCCAAATGGTTATAATTGTGTCTTGGGAACACCTGTTGGCTATAATTCAATAGGCGAAAACAATACACGTGCTTGTGTTAATGAAGAACAAGTAATACAAATGCGAGAACAATGTCAAACTAAAACAAAATTAGAAGTATGGAAAAATTATTCTAATTTAATTAGTTATGATGCTTTTAGAAAGATTATCGATGGCATAACTTGAAAACATTTACCTGTTTTAGATTCAAAACCAGAATTAAGATCAGAGAGAAAGAGATGTAAATTAACTGAAGAACAAGTTAAAGATATTCGTTATCGTTCTGAAATATTGAAACAATCTCGTCAAGAAATTTCTCAAACTTATAATTGAATTACCACTAAAAGTATTACTCGTATTTTAAATTATGAAACTTGAAAAAATATAGATAATCATGGAAATAGAGAATTTAAAAATAATAAATTTCCTCGGTCTAAAGTTTCTCCTGATGATGTGCGTGAAATTCGTAGACGTGCTGATTTAGGTGAAAGTGGTGCTTCTATTAGTAAAGATTATCCTCAAATCTCACAAAACGCTGTTCGTTTGATTATTAATCGTAAAACTTGAAAAAATATTGAATAACCTGTAACGACTAGACGACGTAATTGTCTCGTAGGACTACTATTGATACGTAGTTCGAAATGGTTGTACAAGTTCATAACTTGTAAAAGATAGTCTGAGCATATAGAAATATATGATTGATCGGGAGGTCATATTGAACTGTTGTTAATTACATTATTTTTACATCACCTTCCAGAATTAATTACTCAAGGTAAAGTTTATGCTGCGGTTCCACCTTTATTTAAAACCGTAAATGGCAAAGAAACACTTTATTGGTATGAAGATAATAGTGATTATAAAAAGTATATTAGAAATCATAAAAATGTAGCCATCACGAGATTTAAGGGATTAGGGGAGATGGGAGCCGATGAACTCTATTCAACGACTATGGATCCCGCTCATAGAAAATTAATTCAATTAACTACTGATAATATCACTGAAACATTAGACTTGTATAATACTTTAATGGGTAAGCAACCAAGTCTAAGAAGAGATTTTATTGTAAAGAATAAATTATCTTCTTATGAAGATGGCGACATTTTCGATGAAGATAATTTAGATATAGAGGAATAATTTCTTGATAATATCATAAAATAATAGTATAATAAATTAGAAAGGAATAAATAATAATGAATGAATTAAATGAAAGAACAAAACGAGATTTTTTAGTTTATGCAAATAGTGTTATTAAATCAAGAGCAATTCCAAGTATTGAAGATAATTTAAAACCTATTCATAGAAAAATCTTATATACATTATATAAAGATAAAGTGTTTGATGATAAACCAACACGTAAATGTGCGACAGAAGTAGGTAAAGCATTACTTTATTCACCACACGGTGATACTTCTGTTTATGACGCTTTAATAAGAATGGGTCAATGGTGGAAATTACGTTATCCATTAATTTATATTCAAGGTAATGGAGGAAACCTTCTAGGCGACTCAGCGGCCGCGATGAGATGAACTGTATTGTCTCTTAATCTACTTTTCCGTTAATCAACGGGGTAAATTTTAATAACAAAATTTGCTAACGAGGGTAAGTTAAATAAAATTTAATGAGTCTCGTGGGAATACTTAAATAGTAAGCCTGTACAGACTATCCCCGACCATAGGCAGGGAGTAGCACCGCTATTGATACGCGGTTGACTTATAGGAAACGAAGGTCAAGTAATGCGAAAGAGTAGACCCGATATTTTATCGGTGAATAAATAGTCGATTTATTATAAAATAAATGATACAGAATGTAAATTAAGTCCAATAGGAATGTTAATGCTTGAAGACTTAGATAAACAAAGTGTTGATTTTAAACCTAATTACGATGGCACAACAGAAGAACCAATTACATTACCAAGCCGTTTTCCATATATTTTATGTGGTAATAATAATGGTATCGCTGTTGGTTTAAGTAGTGGATTAGTTTCGCACAATTATACAGAAGTAGCAGAAGGAATTAAATATTATATTGATCATAAAGATTGTTCAATCGCAGATTTAATGAATTTTATTAAAGGACCTGATTTTCCTACTGCAGGAAAAATTTTGAATGGAGAAGATTTATTAAATATCTATTCAACTGGTCGCGGCGCAATTAGAATGTGTGCTCATTATGATATTACTAAAAATGGGCAAAAGACAATTTTAACATTTCATGATTTACCTTATGGAGTTGAAATTGATAATGGCATTAAAGCGCCGTTGAAAAAACTTATTATTGAAGAAGGTTATGAAACTTTTGAAAACTTTGATGTTATTAAAGCAGGACCTCGAAACTTTGATATAGTTATTACTTTATCAAAAAATGCAGATGTAAAGAAATGTTTAGATATATTATTTACTAAAACACGTCTTGCAGATACAATTAAAGTTAATCAAACTTTAATCGTTAATGGTGAACCAAAATTACTTAACTTAAAACAATTAATTGAGTATTGGGTTAATTATCGTGCAGAGATAATTCGCCGCATTAATAACACTGATTTAATTAAAGTAAAACATAAACTTATTATCAATAATGGTTTACAAAAATGTATGTCAAATATTGATAGAGTTATTCAAATTGTGCGTTTTGATGAAACACCAAAAGCAACTTTAATGAAAGAGTTTGAGCTTACTGATGAACAAGCCACTGCGGTTTTAGATATTAAATTAGCTCGTTTAAGTAAATTAGAGATTAAGAAACTTGAAGATGAACATAGTGATTTAACCGCGCAAGCACAAGAATTACAAAATATTGTTGATAATCTTGATGTGCGTGAACAATTAATTAAAAAAGATTTAGACACAATGAAGAAAATTATTGGCGCAGATGAAAGATTAACTGAAATCTATTATTCTCGCCCTAATGAAGCACAAACAATAGATAAACCAAGAGTAAAAGAAGAATATCGTGTTTATGAAAATGGCGTTCATTATAATATAGGTGTTGATACAATAGAAGATAACTTAGTTGATGTGGTTTTTGCTTATAATCAAAATGATATTATGGGTTATAATGCCGCGGGAGAAATGTCCCCGCTATGTGATTTAAACTGCGGATTAATTGGAGCTTTTAACAAAGAAGGTAAAAAACTTATTGGTATAACTAAAAATGGTAATATTAAAGTTTCTCTTACTTCTGATTATAAATTTACAAAAATGGGCGAGAGAATTATGAAAATTAAAGATGGCGATGAATTAGTTTTTGCGGCAACCGCAAATGATGATGACTATTTAATCCTCTTTAATGGCGACCGCAATATATTAAAATTGGCGATTAAAGATTTACCAGTAGCGTCAAAATTAACATTAGGCGTTAAGAGCGGCTTTACTACTATTGGTGGTGTGGCAATCGGCAGAGATAGTGATAATTTACTTTTTGTAAGCGGAGACAATAAAGGTAAACTTACACCAATTAAAGATTTCTCAATTGATAGTCGTGGTAATAAAGGTCAATTAGTGGCAGAAAACACTAAATGGATGCGCTTATTTGAAAATGGACGTGAATATATCTATATTATACCAAATGTCGGCAAAGGACTTATTTTAAACCGCACAAAAGTATCTATTAAAAGTAGAACTGCAGGCGGCGCAACTTTGACAACAAAGAAAATTAGAAAAATTATCTAAAAAAATTTGCCAAAGCGAAAAAAATAGTGTATAATATATCTGTTAAAGGAGAATTAAAAAATAATGGATACATCAGAAATCATTATTTTAACTGACTGCGGTGAAAAGGTCATGTCTTTTTTACAAACTCATGATGAAACTTGGGTTGGAAAAGATTTAATTGACCGCACTGGCGTTAAAGGTATTTATTCAGTTTTACAATCTTTAATGAATCGTGGTCTAGTTAGAATGGCTGATCCTATTACTCGTGATTTTACAAATAGTAAAGGGATCACAAAACCAAAGGAATATAAAACTTATCAACTCACAGATAAAGGTAGAGCTTTTATTATTGAGTAATAAGTATTATATAAAATTAAAATAAATAAATTGAAAAGAAATGGAGAAAATTAGAATTATGTCAAATTTATTAAAAACAAACACATTTAAAATCGTTGGAAAATTAACATCTGCAAATGTTGAACAAAAATCAAAAACTACTGATGGTAGCACTTATGTTATGGTTAATGCAGTAGTTGTATCAAGTATTAATGGCGTTGAAAATGATTATGAAATTACTTTCTACGCAAATCAATTAACAGCAGATAAAAAAGTTAGCACATTATTTAACCAATATGTTTCAATGCCATCATTAATCGGCAAAAAAGTTGAAATAAGCGGTTCAATTAGAAGTAATCGTTTCTATAGTGTAAAAGATGATCAAATGAGAAATGCTCAAACATTATCAGGTCGTTTTGTTCACGGTGTCGCAGATTCAGTTGAAGATTCCGCAATCTTTGAAGTTGGCGGTTTCTTAGTAAGTGCATTAACAGAAAAGAAAAATAAACAAAATGAAATTTATGCCTATGAAGTTGGTATGGGTGTTGCTAATTATAATGAAGATAATATGTCTTTAATTACATTACACATTAGACCTACTGATAGAGAAATCATTAATGGTTTAAAAAATTATCAAGTAGGTAATACATTTACTTTAAATGGTTCATTAAACTTTATCACAAAAATCGTTACTCAAGAAGATTCAAGTGAAGGTGGATTTGGTCAAAAAATTGTAAGAACTTTCACAAATAAACAAAAGAACTATTGGGTTGAAGGTGGTTCCGCAGTAATTACTGATCCTGATCAAGCATATAGTTCCGCATTAGTTCGTACATTAACAAGTGCTTTTAAAGCAAAAGATGTTGAACTTCAAAATAATGCAAAATCAAAAGGCGAAACAAGCGCAGCTCCAGTAGAAGATGCACCTGTTATTACAAGTCGTCAAGCAAGTTTAATTTAATTTAATGGGGAGTTAATCTCCCCTTTAATAGTATATATACAATAGGAGTTTAAATATGGAGCAAGAGAAAAAATATACAAAAGATGAAATTTTTAAAGAGTTAAGTAAAATAGATTTATCAAATCAAATTAAACAAAAATTAGGATTAAATTATTTAAGTTGGGCTAATGCCTGGAAGATTTTAAAAGAACATTTCCCTAATGCGTTTTATACTATTTATAAACATAAAACAACTACAAGTGAACAAGTTGTTACTAATGATAATGGAATAACTACAACAGTAGTAAGAAATTATGAAGATGAAATTCCTTATTTTACAGATGGAAAAACTTGTTGGGTAGAAGTTGGCGTCACGATTGAAGGTTTTGAAGAAGTCGAAATTTTCCCAATTATGGATAACCGCAATAATGCGGTTAGAATTGAAAGCGTGACTTTAACCGCGGTTAACAAGGCAATTCAAAGAGCATTTGTTAAAGCTTGTGCTAGACATGGTTTAGGATTATATATTTATGCGGGTGAAGATTTACCTGATGATGATAAAACATTACCAAATGTAAAAGAAATTATGAATAAGGCAGATACATTAACATTAGTTAAACTTGATCAAACCGCATTTGACAAAATGAAAGCGGATGTAATTACAAAAGTTCAAAAGAACTATAAAGGTTTAAGTAATGACGTTGTTGCTTATGTTGGCGATTTATTTAAAGGTAAACGCTTATCAACATTAACAATCGAAGATGCCGATAATTTACAAAAACTTAATTTCTTCTTAGATGAAATTAGTAAAGGAATGTAATGGCGTTATATTCGCTTAAAGAATTACAACAACTAATTAAGGATGTGATGGGAATTAAAACCATCACACCAATGATTAGTAGACAAATAAATAAGTTTGTATTAGATTACAATATGACATATAAAGAAATTGCACGTTGTATTGTATGGTATACAGAAGTGGCAAAGAAAACATTTGAACCATTATACGGCATCGGAATGGTTGTTAATGTGCGCGAACAAGCCGCGGCTTATTTTAAACAGTTGGAACTTGACCAACAAAGACAACAAAAGGAAGCAGAAAAAGTTGTCCAGTATCAAGACAATAATATTATATTCAACATAAAATCATTAAAACATAAGAAAAAACAACCAAAACAAATTGACATTTCACAAATAAATGTTAAAGGAGATAAGAATAATGATTAAAAAAGATTTATTCGATACTAATGCTTCTTTATATGTATTAAGTTGTTTAATGCACAAACCGCTTTTGCTACAAGATGAACAATATGTCTTTACAAAAACGGATTTTTATAAACCTTTACAACAAATGGTATTTGGCGCAATTTATAATATGGCGCAAAATGGTGTGGAACATATCACAACTCAAGATATTGATTTATATCTTAAACAATTTGATAGTCAATATGAATATTATACAAAGAATAAGGGTTATGAATTTGTTCTTCAATGTTTTCAAACCGCAGAAGGTAGCGACGAAAAACAATTTGATTATTATTATACAAGATTAAAGAAGTTTTCAATGTTGCGCGATTTTGAAGCTATTGGAATTGACACAACAGAATTTTATGATACTTCAAATACATTAGATAGAGATGCAGAAGATAGAAAAATAAATAGTATTTCATTAAATGCTATTGGTGATAGAATTAGAGACCAATTAGCAGGTATTGAAAATAAACATATAGGAAAAGATGAAGGAACTTCGCAAAATGCCGCGCAAGGTATGAGAGCATTAGTTGCTAGTTTGAATGAAAATCCAGAAGTCGGTTTGCCGCTTGACGGATCTTATATTAATAGCGCGACTAGAGGTGCGCGATTAGGTAAATTATATACATATAGTGCACCATCTGGTTCAGGTAAAACACGTTATATGGTAGGTAATGCGTGCGCGATTAGTATGCCATATATTGATAAAAATGGCAAAGTTGTAATGAGAGGCGAAGGAAAAGGAGATTATCAAAAAATATTATATATTGCAACTGAACAACAAGCAGATGAAATTCAAACAATGATTTTAGCTTATGTTAGCGGTGTTAATGAAAAGAAAATTTTATTAAGCAATAGAACAGAAGAAGAGGAAAGAAGAATACAACAAGGATTAGATATAGTTGATGCTTATGGTCCTAATTTTATTATTGAATGTATTCCAGATCCGAGTATTGCTCTAGTTAAGGCACGTTTAAGAAAATATATTATTCAAGATGGAATTGATTATATCTTTTATGATTACATTTTTAGTAGTCCAGGTTTATTGAGTGAATTTAAAGATATTGCGGTTCGTGAAGACGTAGCATTAATGATGTTATCAAATAGTATTAAAGAAATCGCAATGGAGCATAATGTATTTATTCAAAGTGCGACGCAATTAAATGATGCTTGGTCAAAACGTGAAATCGGTCCAAGAGATCAAAATTGTATTAGAGGTTCAAAGGCTATTGCGGATAAAATTGATATTGGTATGATTGGTATCCGTATTACAGACGAAGAAAAGAAACAAGTTGACGCAATTTGGGGTGAAGTTAAACGTGCATTGCAACGTAAATTTCCAGGTGAAACAATTCCTGATCCAAATATTGTTGTTGATATATATAAAAATCGTCGTGGCGATTTAAACGCGGTTAAAATATTTAGATATTTTGATTTTGGTACTTGCCACGCAGTTGATTTATTTATTACAGATAGTAGTTATAAAACTATTCAAGACGTTCCGTTATTACAATTCGATCAACGTCCACAAGATTTCTTATCATTGAAATCAGGAGGTGTGTTATAATGGATTTTAAAGATTTACGTGAACAATTAACAGATGAAAGTATAAAATCAATTTTAGCACAATTTAATGTTGAACCTTATGATGAAAATGATAATGAGATTATATTTCCAACTTGTTGTCATAATTTAGAAGGTGGCAGCCCAAAACTTTATTATTATAAAAATACTAAATTATTTCACTGTTATACTGATTGCGCGGAAACATTTGATATATTTACACTTTTACAAAAAATGTATGATTTGCGCGGCAAAGAGATTACATTACGTCAAGCGGTTGAAATTTGCGATTTAGACAGCGGAAGTTTAACGCCGACTGATAATTATGATTATAAAAGTGATTTAAAATATTTACAACAATTAAATAATTCTTATATTCCTAATGTTGATAATTTAGATTTTAAAATTTATGACAAAAGTGTATTAAGAAAATTTAGCTTTGATTATATAGGTTTAATGCCTTGGATTGAAGAAGGTCTAGGTGTTAACGCATTACAAAAATTTAATATTAAATATGATAAACCGCATCAAGCAATTATTATTCCAAATTTTGATTATAATGGAAACTTGATCGGTGTAAGAGCTAGATATTTTAGACCCGCGGATGTAGCAAAAGGTAAATATAGACCAATTTATATTGATGGTGTTTTATATAATCATCCAACAGGAAGAACCTTTTACGGTATTTATGAAAATCATCAAGCAATAGAAAGAAAACATACTTGTGTAATTTTTGAAGGTGAAAAAAGTGTATTAGCATATGATACAATTTATGGAAGCGAGAATAATATAGCTCTTGCGACTTTAGGTCAAAATATTACACGCGATCATATTCAATATTTATTAAAAATGAAAGTTCAAAATATTATTTTGGCTTATGATACAGATTATGAAGATTATACACAATTAAAAGAAGTTGAGCAAAAATATGTTGACAAAGCGAATATTTTAGCACCATATTTTAATGTAAGTATTTTAATTGATTATGATTTTATTCTTCCTTACAAAAGTAGTCCGATAGACGGAGGTAAGGAAACATTTGAAAAATTATTAAAAGAGAGACGAATTATATAGAGGTTAGTATGAAGAAAGTTCAATTAAAAGTTAATCATTTAAAATATGATGAAGATAAAAGTTTTTTAGTCCAATATCTTGAAAGTTTAGGAATTAGCGAAGAAGCAATTCCTAGCTTTATCAATAGAGCAAAAGGAACAGATATTGATGACTGGCATAAATTAGATAATATGGAAACCGCGGTTCAACAAATGCGCACTTGGTTAGATATGGGTTCAAAGGTATTTGTTCAAGTTGACTCTGATACTGATGGATATACTTCCGCGGCGATACTTATTAACTATCTTAAAAAACGTTATCCTGAAAATGAAATAGTATGGCGTTTACATAACGGCAAAGAACACGGTGTATTAGTTGATACTGTGCCGCAAGATTGTAAAATAGTTGTTATTCCTGATGCAGGAAGTAATCAATTAGCGGAACAAAAACAATTAGTTGCGCAAGGAAAATTAGTTATAGTGCTTGACCACCACGAAGTAGAGCATTATGAACCTACTGGCGCAATTATTGTTAATAATCAAATGAGTAAAGATTTCAAGAATAAGAATTTGAGTGGTGCAGGTATTGTTTATATGTTTATTAATGCCTTTGATGATTTAATCTTTGGACATGATAAATTACATGAAGATTATCGTGATTTAGCCGCGGTTGGAATTATCGCAGATGCAATGAATATGAGTGCTCTTGGAAATAATTATTTTGCCTATTACGGTTTAAATAATATTAAGAATCAATTTATCGCGGCATTAGCAAAGAAACAAGACCGTGGTGGTGGAAAAGGCATTAAAGATCCGCAACATTTAACTAAAATTGACGTAGCATTTTATATTGCGCCAACAATTAATGGTTGTATACGTGGTGGTTCCGCAGAAGATAAACAAACTATGTTTGAAGCAATTATGACTTCTGATAGCGATAAAATATTTACTACAACTTATCGCGGCATTACTCGTAATGAGTCTTTATATGATTACGCGGTTCGACTTGCTTGTAATGCGAAAAGCCGTCAAGACGCCGCCAAAAAGAAAGGTTTTGAATGGTTATGCGATAAAATTCGCGCAGAAGGTTGGGATAAACATAATATTATTATCGCGCCGCTCGAAGGCTCTGATACTTCAAAAATTACACCTAATTTAACAGGTCTTGTGGCAATGGAATTAGTTAAAGAATTTAATAAACCTTGTTTAGTATTAAGAGAAACAATGTTTGATAATCAAGATGTATTTGGCGGTAGCGGCAGAAATGGCAATTTTTATGGTTTGCCAGGTTTAAAAGATTTTTTACACGAAGCGGGAGTTTATTATGCTGAAGGGCATCAAAATGCTTTTGGAGCCTTTTTACTTCAAAGTCAAATAAATTCTATCCGCGCTTATGCAGATGAACATTTAAACAATAGTGTTTTTGAAGATAAAGTTTATGAAGTCGATTATATTTTCCACAGTAGAGAGAGAATTGATTTACAAATGCTTGGTGAATTCGCAAAACATGAAAATCTTTGGGGACAAGGTATGCCAGCACCTTTATTCGCTTTTGAAGTAAACTATACAGATCAAGATTTTAGATTTATGGGTGAAAAGAAAAACAGTGTGCGTTTAACTCACGATGGTGTTAACTTTGTTGCTCTTGCTGATAATAATATCGCGCAATTATTCCAAGAAAATCCAAATGGACACGCAACTATAATTGGTATGCCAATGATTAATGAATACAATGGTAATATTAGTGTTCAAATTAAAATTAATGATATTTATCTAACTGACGCGGCGCCAGTAGTCAATAGTATTTTTGATTTAATTTAGGAGAAAATATGACAAGTAAAGAATTTAAAAATCAATATCGTGTTCCTGATACAATTATTGAAGCTCTTGATTGGTTATATTTAAACCTTACAAAAGATCAAGCATTAGATATGATTGATGATTACTTCGCGAACGCAGATGATATTTGGAATAGTATAAACCATAATTAAAGAAATTTTCCTTGACAAAAGGAAAATTTTTTAGTATAATATATTTAGTAATAAAAGGAGAAAATAAATGAGTCAAAGAAATTGGTTTTCACCGCACAATCACACAGAGTTCAGTAATTTAAAAATTATTGACTCAATTAATAGAGCTGATCGAATGATCGATTATGCTTGGGAATTAGGAATGAGCGGATTTGCGTTCACAGATCACGATTGTATTAGTGGTCATTTAAAATTTCTTAAAGCATATAAAAAGAAATTAGAGAAAGAATGGAAAAATATTCACCCAGAAGAAGATTTAATTAGTTATCCACAAATGTCAGATGAATTAGATTTTAAAATCGCATTAGGAAACGAAATTTACTTAAGTGAAGAAGGTGCTTGCCGCACAACTGAAAACAATCATTATTGGCATATGATTTTAATCGCAAAAGATAAAGAAGGTTGGAGACAAATTAAACAACTTTCTTCCGCGGCTTGGAGTAGAGCTTGGGTTAAAGGAATTCAAAGAACACCAACTTATCCAAGTGATTTAAGTAAATTTGTTAAAGGCGGACATTTAATTTGTACTACTGCGTGTTTAGGTGGTTATGTAGCTTGGTGTTGGAAACAAGCAACTTTAATAAAAAATGGTCAATTAGAAGTAATTGACGGCAAAGATAGTAGTTATTATTTAATGAAGTTAGATAATCATTTAAAAGGATTAAGAAGTATTTTTGGTAAAGAAAATTTCTTTATTGAGCTTCAACCTAATGAAGAACCATCTGAACAAAATGAATATAATAAATATATGATTGAACATTATTGGGGTAAATATAACTTTGTTTGTTCAACTGATGCGCACTATTTAAAGGCAGAAGAAAGAGAAATTCATAAAGCATTTTTAAATAGTAAATCAAGTAGTGATAGAGAAGTTGACAGTTTTTATAAATATACATATATGATGGGCATTGATGAATTAAAAGAAAGATTTAATTATATGTCCGCGGAACAATTTAACGTTATGATTGCAAATACTCGTCGCATTAAAGATATGGTTGAATATTTTGAAATTGAACAACCTAAGGTTATCGCAAAAGTTCCTTATGAACATTTAGAAGAATATAAAGAAGATTTAGAAGTATTTAATGATGTTGATCAAGAAACGTATCCAAATTTTTATTATTATCTACATAGTGATATTGAAGCTGATAGATATTTAGCAGAATTAGTTGCGCACGGTTATATTGAAAAATATGATGAAAGTTGGAGTAATGAAGTTTATTACAAAAGACTAGAAGAAGAATTTTGGACAATTAAGACTGTTGGCGATGCGATTAAAAAATCAATGTCAGACTATTTTATTACAATGAGTAAAATGGTTGAATTAATGTGGGAAGCAGGTTCATTAGTTGGACCTTCACGTGGATCCGCGGGAGCAATGTTAATCAATTTCTTAACGGGCATTACACAAATGAATCCGGTTCAATTAAATTTACCATTCGTTTGGCGTTTTATGCATCCATCTCGTCCAGATTATCCTGATATTGATGTCGATTCTGAGTCAGATAAAAGGGCAGCAGTATTTAATAAAGTTCGTAATTATTTCGTTGATAACAGCGGTGATTTAATTAATGTTTGTACTTTTGGTACAGAGGGAACAAAATCGGCACTTAAAACCGCGGGTCGAGGTTTAAACATTGACGATGATTTAATTACATATTTAACTAGCATGATACCTAATGAACGTGGATTTGATTGGAATTTAAAAGAATGTTATTATGGTAATGAAGATGAAGATAGAAAACCAATTAAAGCATTTAAAGATACAATGGATCAAAATCCAAAACTTTGGGAATTAGCGCAAAGTATTGAAGGATTAATTACAAGATTAGGTGTTCACGCATCAGGTGTTGTTGCGATTAATGGTGATTTTACAGATTATGGTAGTTATGTAAAAACTACAAAAGGACAATTGGTCACGGCATTTGACTTACACGATCAAGAGGAAACAGGTTTAATTAAATATGACTTTTTAACTGTTTCAGCACTTGATAGAATACATCAATGTTTAAATTATTTATTGGAAGATAAACAAATTGAGTGGCAAGGAGATTTAAGATCAACATATACAAAGTATTTGGCGCCGCAAAATTTAATCTATGACGATAAAGATATGTGGGATTTAGTAGGTCAAGGCGCGATTAGTAGTTTATTTCAATTTGATACTACTGTTGGTAGTCAAGCCGTAGCCGATATTCAACCACGTAGCTTAAACGAATTGGCAATTTCGTCTTCATTAATGCGATTAATGAGTGATGGCGAATTACCATTAGCAAAATATGCAAGATTTAAAAGAGTTCCACAATTGTGGTATAATGAAATGGAAGAGGCGGGTTTAACTGCGGATGAAGTTAAAGTTCTTGAAAAATATTTAACACGTAAATGTGGAGTTGGAGAATCTCAAGAAGTTGTTATGCAAATGGTAATGGATCCGCATATTAGTAATTTTACAATGCAAGAGGCAAATAAATTAAGAAAGACTATTGCGAAAAAACAATTCAGAGAGATTGATAAGGTTAAAGAATTATTTTATCAAAAAGGAAAAGAAGTAGGCAGTAGTGAAAATTTATTAAATTACATTTGGGATAAACAAATTTCAATGCAGTTAGGATATAGCTTCTCCGAAATTCATACTACTGGTTATGCTTTAATTGCTTTACAAGAAATGAATTTGGCTTATCGTTTCCCAATTTTATATTGGAACTGTGCATGTTTAAGTGTTGATAGTAGCGCAATAGCTTCAAGTGATTTTTATAATTTAGTTGATGAAAATATTATAGCAATTGACGATGATGATGAAGTTGAAAAGAAAACTCAAAATAAAATGGATTATTCTAAATTGGCGGGAGCATTAGATAAATTTAGTAAAATATGTAATATTGAGCTTCCAGATATTAATGAATCAAGATTGAGTTTTACTCCTGATATTAAACGAAATACTATTGTTTATGGTTTAAAAGGTATATCAAGGGTCACGGATCCAAGTATTGAAGAAATTATGAATAATCGTCCATTTAGTTCATTAACAGATTTTTTAAAGAGAACAACTAAAAAAGTTGTTATGAAAGATAAAATTGTTAATTTAATTAAGTGCGGTGCATTTGATAATATTGAACATTTAAACCGCCGTGAAATTGCAACGAAATATATTTGGTATGTTTGCGAACCAAAGAGTAAATTAACTATGCAAAATGCGAATATGTTAATTGAACAAGGTTTATTTCCAAAAGAATTAGAATATTATTGTGATGTGTATAAATTGACAAAAGAATTGAGAAAACATAGAGATCCAGATAAATTATGGTATTGCGGCGATAGACTTAATATTCCTGCAGATAAATTTGACTCTTGGAGAAAAATTATTGCGGATAGTAAATTAATCGCGCAAGATTTAATGATTGATGGTGAACCTCGTAGGGTTATTGATAGCGGTAAATGGGATGTGTTCTATGAAACAAATATGAATCCGTTAAGAAAATATATTAAAGAAAATTCTACGGAATTATTAAAGAAAATGAATCAAAATTTATTTGACGCAGAATTTAATAAATATTTTAGTGGTGATGAAGCTCAATGGGAACTTGATAGTTTAAATTTCTATTTTGGTAAACATCCATTAGAGAAGGTGATTCCGCAAATGGATATAAATATAACTGAAGTTCAAAATATAGTTGAAGGTGCGCAAGATGGAATGTTCTTTATTAAAGGTAAAGAAATTCCAAAAATGAAGTTATTTAGTATCGCGGGAACAGTAATAGATAAAAATAATACAAAAGGATTAATAACTGTTCAATGTCCTTCTGGAGTAGTTAATGTAAAATGTTATAAAGATTTATATGCTTTATATGCAAAGAGTGAAACAGAAGTAGATGAGAATGGTAATGAAACTACAACAGATGAAAGTTTCTTCGAAAAGGGAACTCATTTGTTAATTACAGGTATTCAACGTGGCGCGACATTTGTTCCGAAAGTATATAAAAATAGCAGAGTAAAATGTATTGAAAAGATAGTTTTAGATAGCGAAGGGAATTTTAAAGAGTTCCAAGCAAAATAGGTGGTAGTATGAATAGAGTTAGTATTTGAGATTTAGATTATTATTATGCAAAAGATAAAAGTAATTGTTTTAATCCAGATGTAATGAAAATATCAAGTTATCACAAACAACTTGGCGATAAAGTTAATTTTGTAATACGAGAGGTCGACATTAATCGACCTTTCGATATCTATTATATTGTTAAGGAAAATAATAAAACACCTAATCCACCATTTGAATTTTTTACCAATAGTAAAGTAAAATGGTGAGGTAATGCTTATAAAGCACGTATTAAATGGAGTATGAGCGACGCAATGTTAGGCTGTAGACCTGATTATTTGCTTTATCCTGAATATGATACAACACTAGAAAGATCTGAACAATTAAGATTATTTAACGATAAGGGTGAATTATTGCCGCACATTCAAGATTATTCTAATACCTTTAAGCGCAAAAGAGTAATATTGACAGATACTACTATGTGAACCGCGGCGGAAAAAGATATAATAAAAGCTCTTGAAATGCTTAAAGAAATAAAAAACATTACTTTTTTAAAACCAATCTGGCTTGAAAAATTAATTAATAATAAAACACTTAGAGATAAATTTTTTGAATTAAAATTGACTCCTGGAGCTAATGTAAATTGGTCTCCATTAAGACTTGAATGTGTTAATGAGGCAATAGATTTTATCTATGAGTTTAAAAAGCATTTCCCGCATGTTAGTGCTGGAACGATTATATTACACTATATGCCGCATGATCACTGGTTAGATAAAGAAAATGCACTTAATGATTTTGAAAAAATTAAACAAGTAATTATTCACGCAAAAGAAAAGAAAGTAGTATTCAAAATTCAAATGCCGATTCAACGTCGACTTGATACGCCATATTTCTTTTTGTTTGAAACAATTTGCGAATGAACTGAAAATAATTGCCGCATTAGTTGGTTAGAGTATTTAGGTAAACGATATAAATTAAGCCGCGGCACATATAATCAACAAGAATATTGAAATAAACCGCAAACTTGAAATGTATTGTTTCGTGATTTATTAAGACAAACTTGGGAAGATAGGAAATTTTTATTAATGAAATGGGGCGACACAATGCTTTCGCAAAATGACATTCCATGACAATTATGACAAGAAGAATTTAAAATAGGTTTATAAGGAGAATAAAATGAAATATAATTATAAAAGATTTGCAGTTATAGATACAGAAACTACTGACCGCTATTGGAATACTTGCGCTCCAATTCAGATCGCGGCATTAATTTGCGATGAACACGGTAATGTGCTTGATGAGTTTAATGAGCGTATTAAAACTACTCATACTATTAATCCTGAAGCAAGTGCTGTTCACGGCATTTATGCAAAAGATTTAGTTAATTGCCGCAGTGAACGTGCAGTTTTAGAAGACTTTTGCGTATGGTTAAAACAACATGATGTTGACGTATGCTTAACTTATAATGGTGAAGCATTTGATCGTCGCATGTTAAATGAACGTTGTAAAGTATTAGGTATTCATTATGATTACTTTAATAAAGAAAAGTTTCCTGGTATTGATGGTTATTATGATTGCGTTATTGATGCCAAAAGACAAAATCTTTATGGATTAAAAGATAAGTTGGGGCGCAAATGGCGATTATCATTAGTAGCAGAAATATTGGGGATTAATAATGATGGTGCGCACGACGCATTAGAAGATGTTATTATGTTAAAGAAAATTTTCTTCCAACTTGATCCAATTGTGCATCCAGATAGATGGACAGAAGAAAAAGCGCAAAGTTTATTTTAGGTAAATAAAAAAGACTCATTATGAGTCTTTTATTTTATTGTATCAGTTATTGAGTCAAAATTTTGAATTAAATGCCCATTTAAAGAAACTACTAAATCTGTATTATTATGAACCATTAAACCATTACCAACAATAGTATTTTCATGTAAAGTAAATATATTAGGATTAAATTCATCATTAACCCAACCACGGGCTTTAATTAAAGCTTCAATTGTTTCATATTTTGTTGCGGTTGTATCCTCAAAGATATAATAACAAACTAATTCATCTTGATATTTTAATAATACTGTATGTTGATATTTTCTTGTAAAAGTATTTGGATCAAATGTATTTAATTTAATTAATTGTTGAACATAATCCACGGATAAAATTAAAAATAATGGATTTTGTTCATCATCATTAATAATAGATAAAAAATTATATACATTACCCTTTTCATAGGCCATATATCCTTGATAATGAAAAATATATCTTGAATCACCACAAAAGATTCGAATAATTGGTGTATCAATTCGATCCAATAGAGGTTTAATAAGATATTCTGCTAAGCCTTGATAGTTATCAAAAGAAATTTGACCATTTGTTTGTAATTGAGTTCAAATTTCTTCATCAAAATATGCTTCATATAATAAAGCATTATCAAGATTAGTAATACAGTCATCAACATATTTTTTATTCGCAATATCTTTATTTTCTGTTGGATTTTCAACTTGAGATGTACCACGCCAATTTCTATTCATCAAAGTATCAACAAAAGGTTGGTCTGATACATCTATAGAATTTCCATTTGGTAGATTTACACTTTTAGAACCTACTCCATATACTTGCCAATTAGTAGATTTTTCAATTTTATCAACTTTACTATCAATACCATCTTCTAAATGGTTCATATTCTCCGCGCAAAGAGGAGTTTGATTATCGACCCAGACTTTCTTTTCTCAAGCCATAATTTACACCCCTATTTTTCAGCAGAATCTTTTGATTTTTTAATTGCGATTTCAATTTGTTCACGGATCCATTCCTCAACGGTTTTGCCTGTTTCTTTAATGTATTCAATCGCAGAAGCACTTAAATTACTTTTAATATAATCAACTGCGCGATTTTGCGCTTCCTTCATAGCTTTTTCATCCCAAAAACTAGTTCCCTTCAATGCTTCAACATAAGTTTGATAAGTGTGATCTACGCCATCTTTAACAATATTTAAAGCGCCGTTTAAAATTTCTTTAACGGTTTCATTTTTAATTTTCTTAGAAATTAAAACTGTTAACCAAGTGCCAAGACCACTTAAAAGTAAACCAACAACACTAATAATTACATCTGTTAATAATTTTTGCCAATCCATAATTTTACCTCCTATAAACAAGTACTTACAACAATAGCAATAACACTACCTGCTGCGGCGATAATACTTGCAATGATTGCACCCCAAGTTTTAATACGTTCTTTGCGAATTTCAATAGAATCATGTGTAGTATTTTCAAGTGCGGTAATACGTTGATCATGATTATCTAATTGTTGACTGATATCTGTAAACTTTCTCAACACTTCTTGAATACTCTCAAGTTGTCTTCCATGATCTCTTAGTAATTCATCTTGATTATCAGTTCTATGAATTAATTTATTTAAAATTTGATCAAGTTTATCATTCTTTAATTCTAATTGAGAAGTGGTGCGTTCTAAAGTTTCACGTAATTGTTTAAACTCTCTATCATTATTAATTTTATTAGCCGCGCTCTCACCGCTAATTTTGCCCAATTCGTGCTCAATATTATTAATTGATTTAACGATTGTTTTTTCCATATCCATCAAAACCTCCTGATGGAACAGATTCGAATACGCCCATCAATAATGTATATATAACTCCTTCTAAATAAAATATAAAATAAAACAAAAGAAAAATCAAATACGTTCATTAACTTATTTTATTAAGTATCAATTTTTGTCTTTACAGAAATTGTATATTATACTATTATAAAGAGAGGATTGTAATTATGAACAAAAACGAACTTTTAAATTTTAGCAATAGTTTAACTAATCTATCTTTAAATGAATTATGTGTAAAACGTAATGAATTAATTAAAGATTTAGTTAAAATGATTAATAATCCAGATATGGTTCAAAAACTTGAATTAGTTGAACAAAAGATTGAGGAAAAATCAAATGGGGCGTCTAAGTAGAGAATCATTAATTAATGAACTTGCGCAAAAGAAATTAACTTTAATTGACGATAGTAATTATAAAAGCTTAACAAGTTTTATTAAGGTTCAATGCGAAAATGGTCATTTAATCGAGACTACAATGGCAGACATACGTAAACCAAGTTTTGAATGTCCTTGCTGTAATAGACACTCTGATTTCGTTAATCCTTCCGCAGTTCCACCTAAGAAAGGTTATCGTGTGATTGCTTTTGACCAAGCAACAGAAAAATTTGGATTGAGTATTTATGAAGATGGTAAGTTAATTTTTTATAACTTATATGTTTTTCAAGGCGATTTAAGTAATAGACTAATGAAGATTAAAAAATTAGTTGAAGATATTTTTATTAAAGCTTGAGAACCAGATTTTATTGTATTTGAAGATATACAATATCAACACGGCGCGGTTTTAACTTATAAAGTTTTGGCAATGTTAATAGGTGTTATTGATGAACTTTGCACTGAATACAATATTCCGCATGAAATAGTAAGTCCAAATGTATGAAGAAAATATGCGGGAACTTGCGGCAAAACACGTAAAGAAGAAAAAATGCTTAGCGTAGCAGTAGTAAAAGAAAAGTATAATATTAATGTTAGCGATGATATCGCGGAGGCAATTTTAATTGGTCAATACGGTAGTCGCATGCATAAAAAAGAAATTCCACTCGCATTTGGCAAGAGGTAATTATGGATAGAAAAGATTATCAATATATTCACAATAGTTTAGGTAAAAATAATCAACTTAACGCGGCGAGCCATGCTAATAACTATATTCGTAATTTATTTCCGCCACTTAATAGTCAGAATATTATTATAGAAACACATGATAGTGGAATTAATGATCAATTAAAAATTTATGCAAAACTCTTAGAGAATATCATAAATAATAAAACGGCGGGTATGATTATTCATTTTAAAAATTATAGCAATTCTATTATAGATGGCGGCTTAGTATTCTGCGCCAAACTACAAGCCAATACCACTTACATCTTAAATTGTTTAAATCGTTATCGTATTAATTACACAATTAATAATAATATGAATAATAGTATGATAAAACCAATTCAAGCTTTTAGAGCCACAACAACTACCGAGCAAGATGGTTATATCTTTTTTAAACAAAAAGATATTGGCAATAATGGAGAAGACAATTATTGTTATTTTTATAATAAAGAAGAATGTTTAATGGCATTTTATATTCCTAGTTGCGCTCCTGGCGATAAAATTCAAATTGACGAAAATGAATGAATTATTCTTACTAATACTACACCACCACTTCAAACCGCGGTTCAACTTGTAGCATCAGATGTTCCTTATACTTTAGATTTGAATGAGCAAATTACAGGTATTAATAATATTACACCTTTTTCTAGTGATGGTTTTGATAAAAATGCTATAAAAGTAGAAGATGTTATTAATATTTTAAATAATACTCCTGTTCAATTTAAAATTGATGAGGTTAATAATACTATTAAAGTTCCACAAATTACAAATCAAACAGTTATTGATTTCTTAAAACAACAGACTTTTCAACCTGATCAAGGAGAATCAATTTATCCACGTTATCAATTAGTATTAGTTCCTTGACGCGATTTTCTTAAAGAAAGAGAATGTAGCAACCGCAAAAGTCGTTGGGAAAATAATGCTGATGGAACACGTAATTTAATAAACACCTATAAAACTTTTAGTACACGTTATACTTGTTTATATGGGCATCCAATATATGGAAATGAAAATTTTAATCATTTACATAGTATTTTATTAAAATGTAATATGCCATTTATAGATCAATCCATTACTTGTTTACAAGACACAGAAACAGCATATAAAATGATTTTAAATTCTCGTAGTACTGCAGAAACAGGACAATGTTTAATTCATCCACAAAAATTTAAAAAGATTGTAGAAGTAAAACATAATCCAGACGATATTGAATATTTTGTTAAAGGAAATTATATTAATCCAATTTATAAACAAAAGGAAACAAATGGCGAATATACTTACAAACGTCCAATTATGGGATATATAGAACCTTTAGCTATTGCTAATAGATTAGAAAAAGGTTGTGCTTTAGCGAATAATACATATAAAACATTAGAAGTTCCTTATGGTTGAGAACCATTTAAAAAAACTATTACATATCGTAGTTATGCGGCAATCAGTTTTTCTTGGGGATTAGTTGATTTAAGTTATATCAACGATAGCGATATGCTTGTTTCTAATCTTAATTTTTTAAATAATCCTATGTATAAGATACCATTTACTAACTTATGGTGAAAGATATTCCCAGAAATAGAACCGCATAAATTTTTACCTAGTATGAGTATTCCTATTTTAGTGCCTTTTAAATATGATAATTTTAAATCTCTTGATTATAATTATCAAGCTATAAAAACTACAGTAGAAAATACAAACTACGAAACTATTAGTTGTATTCAACTTACATCACCAAAATAAAAAACTCCCAATAAGGGAGTTTTATTTTACTTATAAAAGAGGATAAGGCTCATCGTCTTTACGGTTGACTAGAACGTACTACCACACGCACGATTTTAACCTTAGTGCCCTCAAATTAATTATTTTTTAATTCTTCAATTTCATCTTTTAATTTGCGAATTTCTAATTGTTGTTCTTGAATTGCTTTCCAAAGTAAATAAACTAATTTACTTTCGTGAACTTTTAATAAGTCTGGATTTGAACGATCAATAAAATCAAATGAATAATCTTCAGGTAAATCTTGAGCCATAATACCGCAAGATTCAACATTATCTTTAATATAGTTAAAAGTATAAATAGGGGTATTCATAACTATATCAAGTGCGCCATCTGCAATAGGATAGATATTTGTTTTTGCGCGACGATCAGAAGTGGCATTAAAGTATAGGCCTTCAATTTTTCCTTTTGCAACAATTGTGCCATCATTAGATAAAACAACTTTATCCGTATCAATAGTTAACTTGCTACCAACATTAGCAATACTAGAAGAAAATACACTACTTGCTATTTCTGTGATAAAAATTTTTGCTCCGTAATGTACTTCATGATTATCAACATCATAAGTAAAACCAGTCGAGTCATTACCAATACGTAAATCATTAATAGATAAATAATTTACTTGTTGGTTTGCTGCATTTTGAGTAATAATATGTCCATACTCTATTCCATTATTAGTAATAGTTGGAACTGCTTCAACAGATTTACTTTCTGTTGCAATTGTGTTAGACCATTTAATATATGTAAGGCATTGAGTGCCATTATTTTCGGTTAAACCTTTTATATGATTAAAAAAATATGCCATAATATCACCTTTCTAATTATAGTATAATAGTAAATAAAAAGAAAGTCAAAATTGACTTTCTTAAATAAGTTTTACTAAACGTTTTAGTAATTTATCGCTATATTTAATATTATTAACTGTTAATGAGAAATCAGTAGGACTGCGCAAACTATATGAAATATCTGTAATGAATAAATATTGTGATAATGATTTATATAATGAGTCATATATATTATAATATTCATCGGCGTTAATTTTAATTGGATCGCCAATATGTAATTCTTCGCCATGATATTCCAATTCATGATTATTAATAATAGTAATTGAATAATTGCGCTCTGGAATCATATAGTCTTTAAATGCTAAATTTGCTAATTCATAAAGTTCTTTTGAATCCGCGGCGTTCTCATTAGAATATGTACGTTCATAAATTACATTACCAAAGTTGCGGTAAATTTCGTCTCAAATCGCATTATGTTGATCTAAAGTATTTTCATATAATAAATCATTATAATTTTGATAATAAGATAAATCCATTAAACGTTTTAACATTAATAAATAATTACCTGTATATTCTGAACCACCATTATATTGCGCGATATGACTTAACATCATTTGATAAGTATAACCGCCATTAGAAATATAATAGTAATTTGTTTTACCTACTTCTTCTGCGGTTCAATAGGTAATTGAAGCACCTAACCCTTTTACAATATTAGTAATAACTTGATTATTAATTTGTCGTAAAGAATAAAGACTATTTACTAAGAATTGATTTTCTACTTGATCAATAGAAGGTAATTGCACTTGACTATTGTAAGTAATATTATATCTACTTAAACTTGTATTTCCTTTTTCATCTTTTAAAATTTCAACAGTAGGAATTAAATCTGTTAAAATATAAGTACCATCTACAACTTTATATAAGAATTTTGTATAACCATTAACTTGATCTGCCGAAGTTGGGCGCCAATTATCTGGAATAAAGTATTCGCATAAACGACTTGCATTAACGGCGACATTCCAATAAGTTTCTAACTCACTTTCAATTGCGGCTGCCTTACTAAATAATTCAGGTGAATTAATTTGATTATGATATTTAATTCAGAAATTACCTTTATTAATATTAAGGAAGTTTTCTACTAATTTAGTTGTAATTCTTATAGTAATGCCATTAACTTTATCTTTAGAAACTTTTTCTACTAAATTATTTGTAAGTTTTGTAATAGTAGCATTAATATGATATACATCATCAACAGGTTCAGAAACATAAGTGCCTTTTTCTTTATCAATTCAAGTATGTTTGATTAATTTAACTTGATAAGTTGTATTATCATTAACAAATTCTGTTTGTATTAATGTTGAATTTTTATAAATATAAATTGGATAAGGCTTATCATACAATAGTTGATATAAAGTATAAGCTCTTTCATATTTATCACCAATCTTTTGATAATAGATCTCTTTTAAATCAAATTTTGTTGCGGGTTCAAATTGATCCGCGGTTGAAGAATACATTACAAATCCATATAATAAATCAGGCAATGTTGTATAATCAATTACTTGATTAGTGATATAATCATAAGCAGTTTGAGTGTAGAAAGTAGTGCCAAGTTCATAAAATGTATCATTAAAAGGTTGATAATATTGCTTATTAACTCTAAAGAAATAACCGACTGCTTCCTCTTGACTGCCTTCTTTTTTAATTATAATATAAGGATTTTTAGTATAAGTTGTCGCATCAATTTCACTAACAATAAAACCTTGCGCTTTTAATGCTTCTTCTAAACTCATTGCTTCATTTACTTTAAGATTTATATCTTCTTTATATTGGAATAAATGATTACAATAGATATTATTTAACTCTTGTGGAGTTGGAAATTGCCCTGTAATAAAACGAGTCTTTTTATTAGTATCACCATAATATGGCAACCATACAATAGTATCACTAGGTTTAATTTGATATTCTGGTTTTAAAACTTGATACCAGATACTAGGTTTAACATAGAATTTTTCGTTTTGTTTACGTAAATTTAATAAGGCGGTTTTTGTAATACCAAATAAATCATAGAAGTTTTGTTTATATAATTTATTTTTAGGTAGTGCGGTTGAATATTGTCTCCAAGTTGACGCAGCGTCTTCTTTAGTCGCATAAATTAAACTATTAACATCTTTATAACCTTTAAACCAACCAAAGGCAGAAATATAGTGTTCTATCTTATGTTCTAGAGAAGTAATTTCTCCATCTTCAAGAATTGAAGCATTAGCCCAACCATTTAATACAAGACCCATAGCAATTAATTGATTAATAGCCCCGCCATAAATTAACACATCTTTTCAAACATTATGAGTAGTGAAGTAAGTTTCTGCATTGCCAGGCATAACATAATTAACTGTGGTTTCCGCAGTGTAATCATTTGGTGCAGTGCCTTTTTTGGTTGCTTTATTATATTGTTCTTGATTATAACCATATTCATTGACACGTTCGGCTTGTAAACCGCTAGTAGTTTGAATAAAATTATAAATTGGCGATTTGATATAGAATGTTGGTTTAACAGTAGTGTCAAAATCAAAATCGTCTCTGTCATTTATTTTTACAAAATTTTCAAATGATAGCGCATAAGAATTAATATAATATTTATAATCAGACTTAGGAACATACCAATTTTTAACAATTGGCTCCGCTATATCATCTCATGTTTGATGTTGATGATGTCGCCAACACCAATCATTAACAATATCTAATATTGATACTTGTTCATAGTCAACTGCATAATCATTAATGTCATTATAAGAAATATTATTAATTACTATAGTTAATGTCTTATCTTTATCTAAATTCTTGAAAAAGTTTAAATATAAACTTTGTCATTTCTTTGGAATTAATTGCCATTTAATAGTCTCATTCTCTATTTTTGCTCTTAAAGTAAATTCATAATTTGAACATGTTGCGTTATAAGTTTTAGAAGTATCAAATTGATTTAATGCTTCATATGTAAATGTAATAATGCGTTTATAATAAAGTTTTTTATCTGAATACTTAGTCTCTTTATTACTATCATCGATTACAGTATAACTACCTTCTTTAATATTAGGCACTACGAATTGAGAAAAATTATCTTCTTTTACATAATCACATTTTAACATATTTCCTTCATTGTTATAGAAAATATCTTCTTTTATGGCTAATAATTTTTCTTTTTCAGCGGCTTTGTCTTCTTCATCGGTAAGTTTACTATTTGGTTGCAAACGTTGAAATCCTCCTGCGCTAACTTCTGCAAAAGTATACCATGAGTTATCACCAGTAGTATTTGGTATATTCATTTCAGTTGTATATAATCCTTTTAAGTGTGTATCAACAGGAGATTCAAAGTAATTTTTAAATGTGCGAATATTTTTTAAAAAACGTTGTTGCGCTAAGAAATACTTATTAAAATATTCTGTAATTAAACCATCTCTATTTAGAAGATAGGTTGGCACTTGTGGTTTCGCACTAAAAACTGCGTTATAAGCATTATCAAAGTATTGTGTTGGATTACTTTGATTGTATTGATTAGTTATTTCAGGTAGCTGACCTTTTTCTTCAATAACAGTATTAATATCACTATTTCATGCCGCACCTAAACTATCAAATGAGTTATTTAGATCTGCGATAATATTCGCCTTTTGTTTAATAGCTTCATAATAAGATTTTGTATATGATAATAATTGTCCGTTAGTAATACGCAACTCGTTATTTAATTTATCCATTAAAACTGTATATTCAGATTTAGTAAATAAATTATGATCTAAGAAATAATCAAAATTAATAAGTTTGTTTTCCAACCAAGGACATTTATCTGCAATATCTGCGAAATTTTGTTCTTCTATAGTAATTTCTTTATAAAAGCGAATAGGAAAATCATATGAAATAATAGATAAACTGCCATCTTCTATATCAACAAATCAAGGTATACAAAGATATAATATATAATTTTTGAGTGCTAGAATTTTATCATAAGATAATGGTTTATCTTCTTCTAAACGATATTGCAAATTTCCGCCACCATCATATAATAAACTAAAAGAAGTATTTAATGTTGAAATAGTTGCTTCTTGAATTTCATTTTTCACTGAGTATTGAATACGAATACTATTATGTAAAGTATTTTCTTCATCTGCAAAAAAAAGATAATTATAAAGTTTATTGAGTTTTACATCATCAGCTAATTTAATACGAATTTCTTTATTTTCGGCATCATATGTAATATTATCTTGAACTTTTTCACTATTCTCTAATAAAGTAATATCACCTGCACGATAATTAGATACAGTTAATGAAGTTCCTTTTAAAAGATCATTAAACATACCAACATGATAATTACTAGATATTCAATTTGTAGATTGAAAATAATCATAAAAGAAATTTGGCACTTCAGGAAGTAAACTAACTAATTCATCTGCATAAGTATTACTATTAACATTTAAAACAGTAGATAAAGAAGAACCACTATGAGTAAGACTAAAATCTTGAATATTAGAAAATGGTGAATAAGTTAAACAAGGACGTTCTTCATTTTTCTTTGGTTCTACCCAAAAGTATTTATATAAAATACCATTATTATAATATTCATAAGTAGTAATTTGTAAATCTAATTGTTCTACAAGAGAAATTAATGCGGAATCAGCGCTAGCTCCAGAACAAGAAAAAACAATAGTCTCATAATATTCACCATAATTATGTGTAATTACATTACCATTCACATCTTCAATATCATCTGGATAAGGTTTTTTAATTAATTGCGCGCAATCTTTTGGAGTTTCTCCTGAAAAGACTTTTAATTCGTCTTGCGCGGTTTTATATAAGCCTTGCGGCATTAAAAGATAATTATAGGCTATATGACATTCTGGTTTGATTTTTTTATAAATCCATCAATCTATTGTATGTGCACCAATAAAATTATCTGCACTGCTGTCATTTGTAATTGTATAACCATCGTTTTGCGTGCTTAATTGATAAGTAAAAGCATCTTGACAAGTTATATTATAAATAATACTATTTTCACCAAAAGTATATTTAATATCTTTAATGATAAAAATCATTTGACGATCAAAATTATCTTCAAGTAATAATAAACTACCATTATGTAAATAATTAATAAAAGGATTATCTTCCCAAGTGTCTTGATTATGAATTTTATTAGACATACTAAAAGTTAATTCTTTTTGCGCGTTTTGATGTAGTGATAACTTTTCATCATAAGTATAACTAAAAGAGTGCTTTTGAGTTGAAAAACTCTTATTTTCTACACTCTTTTTATTATGTTGATAAATATAATTTTGGTCGTAAAATTCACTTATCGGCAATACACTATATTTAACGTTTGTCAAACGATTATTAGAAACAGTTGTTGATAATAAACTTAATTTAAAGTGAATCATAATTGCTCCTCTCTAATAAAAATGAATTTTAGTAAGCGGTGTTAATGCTTCTAAATCTTTATTTTTCATATTTATAGTATAAACGAGTTTTTTGGAATTATCAAAAACATAAGAATATATTTTTCAAGTATAATCAACAAATATTTCTTCATCGCCAAAGCGGATTTCATTAAGTGGTGGAAATTTTTCTTGATTCCAATAACTGCCATTATAAAACGGCAAATCGGTTTGTTCGTAAGTTGTAAATAACGGACTATCACAAACTATGCGGTCTTGCGCCACAAGAGAAAGATAAAGAGTTTCGCCATTAGTTTCGCCACCTTTTTCTTGATAATTAAAAGTAAATTTATCACCTAAAAAATAGCCAATATAGAAGGAAGCAAAACTTGAAGAATATAAAAGAAAATTGTCGACTTTAGAAAATAAACGATAATCCTCAACTGGATTATTGTTAAAAATTACTGTTCCAGCCGCGAACGACTTAAATGTGCCTTTTTTAACTGCGGATTCAAGTTGATCTTTAGTCATATAATCAGGTATTTTATAACCAAAATCAGTTAATCAGTAGCTATTTTGATATTCGCAATAAAGTCCATGATGTAATCATAAAATTAAAGGATTATAAAGATAACATAATACTTGTGTATGATCTGCATTCGCATAAATAATATGTAAAAAATTTAATGATTGTAAAGAAATTTGTTGCGCTTCTTCTTTGTCTTGATTGTATGTTTTAACCCAATCATTCATAATAAGATAATCCGGTTGATAATAATGCCAATAATTAATAAAGCTAGTTAAACGCAAATTAATCCATCGTAAATATTGATCTCATTGTTTACAACAAGGATTTTGTCCCGCGGGAATAGTGAAATTATATTCTCTCATAATTTACCTCCTATTTTACCGCGATCCAAATATTTGACGGATAAACTGAACTGGTAATAGTGTAATCATCAGTAGATTCAACTCTTTGATAATCTAAGTAAATTTCTTCATAGCTGTCATCTGTTTTTAAAAAGAATTTGATTACTGGTTGAACTACAACTTCATTACTATTGATTATGCTTTTTACCTTTTGTATACTAACTGCGGCAGTATATTGTTGAAATAAACTGTATGCGCCTTGGATAGAAGCATTACCAATTGCGACTGTATATTCCATTTTTTCATATGGAACATCACTATTAGTGGTGCTTGTACCTACAGAAGGTGCCGCATTATTAAAATTATATTTAATAATTAAACTTTTTAAAGCATTATCATATTTAATTGATGCTGGATAGTAATAACCGCTATTTTGCGATTTAATTAAAAGTTGTTCGCCATTATCTAGTTTTAAAACAACATCACCACGACTATACCATTGATCATTTGATTGGAATGACTCATTAGTATTAATAACTAATGATTCGCCATTATGTAATGCGGTAAATTTAATACCTAATTCATCTTTATTATTAACTACTTGTGTAATATGATATAGATCCCAATAAGTTAATTGTTTATGTAAAGTGTTAATACGTTCATTTATGGCTTGTAATGATTTACTGTAATTACAGACTTTTGTATCCGCAAAAGTATTATAACTTTTTACTTTTTCATTAAATAAATCTGTTGCCATATTAGTTAATGTCTTTGAAGTTTTCTTTTTAATATTCATATTATCACCTCTAAATTAAATTAGTACGCCCACGACAGATAATGTCACAATTGTTAGTATTAATAATAGTATTATCAGTAATAACCTGATTACCAATACCTGAAACAATTAATTTGAAATTAACTTTTGTTAAATCAAAATCAGACCAATCAAATAATCCTGGAATAGCAAATTTATTAATGCTCAAATTATCAACAATACGTTCACCTGAATTAGTAGTCGTTTGTAAAGTAATTGGTCTAAATACGCCATCTTCACTACCATCTAAAATATAAAGTAAACCTGAATTTGAGTCATATTTTAAACCAATATAAACGTTGTTAGCAATTAAATTTTTATATTCTTTTGCAATAGTCATAGAATTAGATAACCCAGTAGTAATTACAAATGCGTTGTCATTACTAACAATTAATTCATTTTCACTAGTAAAATTATTGCCTGTTAAAGCACTTTGTAGCTTTGCGGTTGCCGCACTAATTGTTTGCCCCGCAGGAATAATTGTAAATTGACCACCTTCTGATAATCATAAAAGATTTTTTAATTCGACATCAAATAATAATTGAGAATCAATAATTTCTTTATCAGGTTGATATTCGGCAATATATTGTAATCTTAATCCATCATAAGGTCTTTGAGTTTTAAGATTAAGAGTAATAAAAGAAGTTAAAGTTGTAGATAAATCTGACAATGGAGTTCGTGAGTTGGTTTTCAAATGTGTATTAAAGATTAAAGATTGATTATCTTGAATAAGTTCTTCTTGTTCAGGAATATAATGTTCACTATTATAAGCGCAACTTTCACCTTGAATATCAAAAGTAAGTTTAAGTTCAGTATAATAACGTGGTTCACTTTTGCCGTCTTTTGTTGTTTCATATCCTACTATTGTGCGGATATTTGAATCACCAATGCTTGCTAATTTAACAAGATAAACGTGGAGTGGGTCATAATCGAAAGCCAAGTTTGAAATTTCATAAGGATGAAGCCAATAAATTAACTTACGATACTGTTCTTCTGAGAACCAATATACACCAATAGAAAAAGTAATCTTAGCAGTAGAAAAAGTCACGCCAGTTAATGTTCCAGCCGCAGATTCAAATTGCGGTTTAGTATAATTATTTGTATATGTCGCGCCATTATAAAACTTTAAATCATTTTTATTAATTATAAAAGCACCAAACTCTTTAAAGGCATCAGTATTGCGCCAATGAAAACGGCAATATTGATCTAAGCGGGCCTCGAGGGCCGCACGCTTAGATTCTGTTTCCGAAGTTAAATTTGTATATTTTGCCATTTTTTACCTCCTACTTCTTACCCATTTGAGTAAGAATTTCCATAATTGCCGCACGAATATTTGTGCCTTGATCTTGAGTTAAATTGTAAGTTTCTCCTGCGACATTAAGAATTATATCGCCTTCCTTATTATATGATAATGCTTGAGATAGATCATCAAATCCGCCAATTGAACCACCAAAAGTAGAAGATAAATCACCAATTAAATCTTGTAATTGTAGCATTGTCATACCTGAACCTTGAGTGCGAATTAAATCTGCAATAAATTGTTCAGGATTTGTCATATCTTTAGTCATCATTTGTAATAATAATTGACTATTATCTAATAAATCATCAAGAGTATCAGAAATATTATTAATTTGATCATCAATATTAGATAAAATTTGTTCTTGTGCTCTTTGACGAAGTGTATCAATACGTTCTTGAGCCATATCTTTTAATGACTTTTCAAGTTCTGCGGCTTGAGTGCGCGCATCGGCGTTAGTTGAAGAACCTAAACGAGCTAAATTAGTTATAAGCTTAGAAGTTTCTTCATCATAGTCTTGATCTTCTTCAGACTCATTAATTTTATCAAAGTAATCTTGATATGCTTCTTTACGTTTATCAAGAGATTCTTTAAGAGCTTCTTGTTCTTTTTGTAAATATTCTTTATATGATTCAAGTTGTTTATTTTGTTGTTCTAAGCGAATAGATAAATCTGCTTTGAAAATATTATCTAAATCTTCATAATATTTAATTTGTTCTTTTAAATAGGCAATTATTTGTTCATTACGTTGATCACCTTGTAAAGCTAAATTATATTCAAGTTCAGTATTGAGATCTTGTAATATTTGTTTACGTTGTTCTTCAAGAGTTTTATTGTTGCGTAAAGCTTCTTCAATTTTTTGATAATCACCCGACTCAAAAGCTTTATATAATGCCGCATCTCCCGCGAATAATTCAGCATTATCTGACAAGAAAGTTGTTTTATCTGTTTCTGATAATGTTGACCAACTTTTAGCTTTTTCATAGAAATTATTAATTGTATTATCAAATTTTTCAACTGATTGACCAATATTTAAGATGCCAGTAGCAATAACCTTACCAATAGCATTAACAATTGCGTTTCAAGTATCTTCAAATTCTTGTCCTGTTAAAGTATTTAGAAGTGAACCATAAGTAGCTTTAATCGCAGTAGAGATATCATTATCATATGCTTGAAGATTTGTTAATAAAATATCAAAATTATCTTGGAATAATGATTGAGTGAAATTTTCATTAACTTTATTAATAGTTTTTCAACTTTTATAAAGACTGTTAATTTGATCTATTGTTAAGCCGTAAGCATCAATATATTCAATCGCTTTATCACCAAGAGAAGTAAGAATATCATATTCTTGGTATAAATCATTAAAGAGTTGTTTTTGATCTCCTGTTAATTGAGATAGCGCAGTTTGATATGCTTTAATTTTTTCTGTTAAATCATAATCATCGCTAGTCATAACATCTGAAATTAATTCAGTTGTGCCATTTAATTCAATTTTAAGACTGCTAATTGACTTCGCCAAATTATCAAATTTTTCAGGATGTAAAGCATAATCCCAAGCTTGAGCAATATCCATTTGCGCTAACATAGATTCACCTAATGATTGAATAGATAATTTTGCTTCACTAGTTAAATCAGGTAATTGATCAAGTGATTTATAGAATAGATTATTATTACCAGCACGAACTGCTTCTCGCGCGGTAGAATAAGTTGTATCTTCTTCATTTAAGAACTTTGCTTTTTCCGTAGAAGATAAACGAGAAATAATTGTTGTTTGTTCATTATATTTTCTTAATGCTTCAGCATTTTTTGCTTCTGATAAACGTTGAAGATAAGCACGTTTTGCTTCATTAGTTGAATAACCACTAAAAACTTTTTTCTCATCATCACTTAATTGGTCTGCCGCTTGAGACATTAAGTCATTCATTTCTTTTAAATCAGCATTAGTTTTAACTAATTTATCATCAATAGCGTCAAATGAATTACCAATAGTTGAAAGTGATTGTGCGGTTTTTGTTAAGTTATAGATATCTGCGCTTAAATTATTAATTTGTTCGTTAGTTCTTTCTGACTCAGATTTAAAAGCACCTGCCGCTGCCGCCATACTGATTATAGCAATACCAACTGCTGCCGCTACTGCTAAACCAATTTTTCAGTTCTCTTTAAAAGCAGAACCCACCATTGTCCATAAGCTATTTTCTTTAATTACTGCGCCTTTTTCAGCTTCTTCTTTCTTTTCTTTTTTAGTTAATTTAGCACTAATAGCTTTTAAACTATTCATAGTTGTAATTAAACCAATAATTGAACCAAATGTGCCTTTTAAATTAGATCAAGTATTACCAATAATACCAACAGTATGTTCTTGTTGGGTTAATAGACCCATTTGAACATCATAACTATCAATAATGGCTTGTTGATAAGTTTTGTTTAATTCAATCTCATTAATAGTATCATTATAATGTTGTTCTGCTAATTGTCTTGCTTCTTCAGGATCAACATTTTTTTCAATTAATTCTTGTATTTCTTTTTCTTTAGTAATCTTTGCTTCAGCTTTTAATCTTTCAACACTATTAATATAATTTTGTGCGGCTAATTTGTTTTTCTTTAAATCTAATTTTTGTTGTTGAATATTTAATGCTTGAATTTGTTTATTTAAAGCAAATTCTTGAATTTTCTTCATTACAATATTAGCACCCATTAAACTAATAGTTGTAATTGTCGCAATCATTGCTGGTTGAAATGATAAAATTTGATTTATTACTTCAAGTATATTAGAAAACCCGTTTACTAAGTTTACAACCGCATCACTATTAACAAAGGATGTAACAATTTTTTCCCAAGCAACATTAACTTTATTTAATGCGGCCTCCATACCTTGAGTATAAGTAGCCATTTGAGCCATTGTAGCTCCGCTTGCTCTTTGAGATACTTCTTGTAATTCAATAACACGTTGATAATCATCCATCATAGCAATTAAACGTGATTGTTGACGAGTACCTGCTAAAGCTTTAGCAACTGCTGCTTGTTGATTTGTATTTAATGTATCCCATTTTTTACCTAAATCATCTAAAACATCTTCAGTAGAACGTAATTCACCATTTTGATTCTTTAATGCTATACCAATATAATTTAATTGAGTTTCAACATTGTTAATGTCTGTATCACCTTCAAGAGTTGAACCATAGTCTGTTAATTCACGCATACGTGCGATAATTGTTTTTAATGCAGTACCAATTGTTTCTGGAGCTTCTCGAGTAGTTTCAAGACCTTTAGATAACAAAGCAGTAGTATAATCAATTGACATACCTGCTAAGTTTGCTTGTGATGCGACTTTACTTAATGCAATAGCAATTTCATCGTATGAAGTAGCAGATGCTGCAGCGACTGCCGCAAACTTATCTGAAACTTTCATAGCATCTTCCGCGGATAAACGGAAACCATTTAAAGCAGTAGTTAAGTAGTTAACAGAATCAGCGGTACTAATACCCGCAACTTTCGCCGCACTAACTGCCGCTTTAGTTAAAACTAATGCTTCTTGAGTAGTTTTACCTTGACGCATATATTCCGCAGATATATTTGCAATTTCTTTTGTTGTAGCACCTGTTTGTCCCGCAAGCTCTTGATATTGAGTTAATAATGAGTAAACCTCTTTACGAGTTTTACCTGTTGTCATAGCTTGTTCAGTTAATGCTTTATCAAGATCTGTAATTGTTCCAACTGCTTCTGTTAAAGCCTTTTTAACTGATTTAAGAAGAACAGCATATAATGTAAATTGCTTAAAAGCTTTTCCTAAAGCACCACTTTGTTGTTGAAGAACTTTAGTTAAATCACCACCTGCTAAAGCAGTTAATTGAGACTCTTTCGCCGCATTGCTTTCTTCTTGTAAAACACTAATATCTTTACTTGTTTGAGTAGTATTTTGTAAAGTTTCTTTAACAAATTCAGGTTGTTCTTGTGTAGTTGGATTTAATCCTTCAAGTGTAACTTTTTCTGCTTGTAAATTAACTTGATCTGATTTAACTTCTGCTTTTAAATCTTGAACATTTTTTAAAGCTGCCGCATAATCTACTATACCGGCATTTTTAAATATTTGGTCTTGATTTTTAAAAGGTTCACCTGTAGTTTTGTTAACTTGTAAACGATTTTCTGAATATGCTTTTGCTATACTATCAATATTTGTTAATTCACGACCAGTAGACTTATTAATATAAATTTTATTATCATCTTTTTTAATTTTTTGTAAGGCTTCTTCTTGTGCTTGTAAAGCTTGACTTAATTTGCCTTGTGAAGTAATATATTTCTTATTGGCGGTTTCAACTTTATTTTGTTGAGCTAAATATTCTTTTGAATAATTACCAATACTAACTGCGCCTTTATCAATAATACTACGTAATTCTACCAATTGATTTAAAAAACGTGTAAGCTCAGGACCTTTTAATTTAGATAAATCTTGTCCTTGAATTTGAGTCAAAATACCTTGACCTTTTTTATAACGTTGTTCACCTATTGAGCCGCTAAATCCACCCTTATCACGAATACGTGCTAAATCTTGTTTGGCGGTTTGTATGTCTTCAGATAGCTTGACCTTGATTTTTAATTCATCAGCCATAGTTTACCTCCAGTAGATTAATCTACTATATCTTTAAATTCTTTTACTAAATCAGCGATTTCTTTATTTTCTGCCGCGTAAACATTACCAGCTTGATCTAAAATTTCTTTAATCTTATCAAAACTTAAATCATTAATAAAGTTTTGGATTGAAACTTTAGCTTCATCTAAATTAGTTAAATAGAATAATTTTGCTTCTCTTACTACTTCTTTTAATGACTTATGAGTAGTTTTGTAAAAAGTTGATTTTTTATATTGTGGTTCAAATTTTTTTACTGCCACTATCATATCAAAGTAGTTTGAAATTTTTAAAATTTCTTTAATTTTATTTTGTAATTCTTCATTATTCATAATTTTCTCCTTATCTTTTATTTTAGAACAATATAATTATTACTATCGCTTATTACACGAAAAATCAAATCTGTAGTGTTGCTAGCTTGACTAAATGTTAAACCGCGGTTTGCACGTAGATTACATTTTTCAATATGAATAAACATATGTTTAGTTTCATCATTAATATTACTAATACACTCTAAATCAAGAGTAAGATATAGGTTATCATTTGATGCAAAAGAATAACCAATTGTGCCAAGATAACTATAACATATTAGGTAATTTGATTGCGGTTTGTCTACTTGAAAGAAGTCATCAGTAAATGTTCCATATGCCTTTTCAAGTTTACCTTCATTATCATAAATGAATACTTGATAAATTTCTTCACTTGGTTTAGAAAAATATATTTTTCCTTCTTCGTCAGAGTTAAAATTTTTACTAACAGAACATAATTTCTCTTTTGATTTAAGGAAAATTAGATTTAAAATTTTATTTGTTAATGGAATATCAAATAATCTAATTTCATTTAATTTTTCTTGACTAAAGGCGAGATCAGTCATACCAGAAGTAAGATTTTTATTTATTGAATTGAATGTTAATTCAGCTTGAATATCATTAACTATTGTATAAGGTTGATTATCGTATTGTATTGTTTCATCGCCAATTTTTCCTGAATGATAGGCGCGAAAGATACAGTTTACTTTATTGCCAAGTTTGTAAGTTTCCATAGTATTACACCTCATTTTTCTAAGTATAGTATAATGCGGAATTGGATAGGAGTCAATTTTGAACAAAATAAAAACTCCCAAGAATTTTCTTGAGAGCCTTTTGATTTTATTGGTTAATTATTATTTTACTTCTAAAATAGAATAGAAAAGACCAACATTAATATCTTTACCATCTTTATCATGTAATTTAACAACTGTTGTCATTAAATCACCATTCATATCAAAGACTGTTGCATCTCCTTCAGCATCTTGTGTTAAATTGAATAAAGAGTCTGAAAGGAAATTGTAGAAAATAATTTTAACAGGAACTTGTTGACCTGATTTTTGATCAATAAAGAATGAATCTCCAATAATACATTTTTCACCAACAAAGTTTTCACCAACATTTAATGAAATACGACCTTTTTCTTTGTCTTTAACTGCTTTAGAATATCCATCTTTTTCAGCAGCAACTGTATCTGTAGTTGTATCTGTAGAATATTCAGTAATTGTACCACATAAAGCATCAAGAGCTTCAGAATTACCTAATGCATCTTGAATTTCTAAACGAGCAGATTTACCAAATTTAATTAATGGGTTTGAATATTGACCACCTGTAACTGTTTTTTCAGGTCCTTCAACAGTAACATTAGCAATTTTTAATGTATCTAAATGACATAAAGAATCTTCTGCTGTATATAATGCTAAAATTTCTTCAGGTGTTTTAGTTGTACTTTCAGAAGTTGAATATTCTACTGGATAAACGTCAGCGTTCATAACAGTAACAACACCAAAACGTTGAATCATTTTATTAAAATCAGCAGTGGATCCACCTAAATATGTATATTTTGCCATATTGTGTTTTTACCTCTCTTATTTTATAAAGAAATCGAGTTTTGAACCCTTTTTCATATTGCCTGCCGCAAATGCTTTCGCATTTACCTCATAAGACACTGACCCCGCGGCATAAGATTGGAGTCATTGAATTTGAGCCATTGTTTGATGCGATAAATAATCAAAAGTTAATGCAGGAAAAGCATATGTTATACTAAGAAACATTTTAACCAAACCATCTTTATCGCTAGATTGGTTTTTTTCACGCACTTTACGAATACGTTCTTCTGCTTCTTGTTGAGCCTTATAAAAAGCCTTCTCTGCTTCTGAATGAAAAGTAGGAGGTAAACTTACTTTTTCTCCACAAATTAATTTTAACACATAAAGAACATAATCTCAAATTTCTTCTGTCATAGTAAGATTATTAATTAAAATCTCTTTATCTAAAAAATTAAAAGTCATTTGAGGAAATAAATCATTTAATGTGTTTCTAATATATTCAGTAGTCTTAGAAAATTGCTTATACATACCTAAATCAAAAACGAGAATTTTTAACGCCGCAAAAGAAGAATCAATTTGCGGATTTAATTGCTTTTGATAAAAACTAACGGGTTGTATTAAGAAATGATAAGCAATATTTCATTCATCATCATGAAAGAAATCATAAATTGTTTTAACCTTCATAATGAAGCTTGTTTTATCTTCAACATAGAATGTTATTTGTTTATCAATAAAAAGTCGACTAATACTATAATTACTTTGAATTTTCATTAAATTTCAGCCTTTCTAGAATCTAAAGTCTGATCTGTAAATCTAAAATGAATACGATAGCCTGCACGCCATTCACTAATCATAACGTGAGACATACTTATGACTCTTATAATACCCGCACAAGAGAGTTTAAGATTATTAAGAATTTTAATAATTTTATTACTTGCTTCAATTAAACGGTTTTTATATTGTGAAAGCAAAATATGTGCCTCATCAGTAGTAATATATAAATCTCCTTCTGCGACATTATTATCATTATTAAAATCAACACCATCTAATAATAAAATAATATAAGTATTAACAGTAATTTTATTAATACTATCTACAACAGGAGGATAAAGATTTATATATTGTTTATCAATTAAAGTTGTTCAATCATTAATTATGACATTGCGGTTTAATGCGTCAGGAGAGTCATCGGTTAATAAAGCACATAATGACTCATCACGACTTAAAGCGATCGCGATTTCATTAATGGCTTTTGTAATATTATCTAAATTATTATTCATGATTATCACCTGATAAGAAAACTTTAGAAATTTTCTCCCCTTCTTTTTGATATTCTAAGTTAAATTTTGTAATACCAAATGGAACTTGAAATCCGACTTGATCGGCAGTATGTTTAATAATTTTTACATCTGCGTCAACTTTAAAATAACCATTTTCAGTAGTAATATAAATTGTTTTATTATATGGGAAATAAACAATATTTTCTTCTAAACTTAAATCATCTGATGGAATATCTACATCTGCAGGTTTTTCAATTACTTCTTGATTTTCTACAGTAGAACTGCTAACAGTAGAAGGAATAATTGAATAATAAATAATGCCTTCAGTAGAAATATTATCATATTCTTGAATTAACCAAGCACGATTTTTAATGATAATTTTATCTTTAAAATTTAATTGCGCCGCGCTAGGTAAGATTAATATTGGTTTTTGTTGCGACTCAAGAATAACATTCTGTTTTAATGTAATATTAATAAAGGATTTTTCAGGGCCTTTAAAATATCCCCACCAATCGCCAATTTGTGTATTACATAAAAATGCCAAATATTTGTGCCATCTAACATCTTTAATAACGACAATTTCTTCCGATACTAACATATGGAGTGTTTTCGCGGTTCAAATACTGCCGATGTCTAATGGCTCATTAATTTTTGTATAAATATAAGCACAATCTTTTTCTTGCTTGTTAACTACTGCGGCTTGAATTTCTTTGCCATTAGAACCAGTAATCTTAATGGAAGGATAACCATTTGCCACAAAAGAAGCATTTAATTGTGCTTGTGCTACCGTTCTTTTTAGTTGTTTTTGTTGCCAACGTGTAAAACTACTCATTGTTAATATCTCCTATTGAAGCGCCACGAGAAGCGTTAACACGACTATAACGAGTTTCCAAATCACGCGCATAAGTGCGATATTGATCCATTAATTTAGTATTTTTATCAACTGCATTAGCACGAGAGTAAGTTTTAATATTACTATCGGTATAAATATCTTCAAAATTATCGGCATTAGATAATAATTGTTCTACCCAATACACTTTCATTCATGCGATAAGAACTTCTAATTCCTTATAACCAAGATCATTTACAAAATAACCATGAGGAATTGCGCCTTCAGTATTTTCATCAACTTCAACTAAAGTATCTTCTTCTCTTATCGCATAGAAAGTTTCATAATCAGTAGATATTTTTGGAAACTTAAATGCCGCAATAGCACGACGTGCCAAATTGAAACATTCTTCGTCTAATTCATCTTGAGTAATTACTCCATAAATTTCACCGCGAATAGTAGCTATAAAAGGCGGAAATAAAACGTCATCTCAATATTGCATAATTACTCAACCTCCAATATATTATTGACCGTCCATTGTTAATTGGACATTAAACATTTGTTCAAGCATTGAAATAACACCTTGAGTGAGATTTGCAACTTGACTAATTGCAACTGATTTTACCATATCTGCGCCGTAAGTTTTAACCGCATTTTCAATTTTACTACGAACTCCGCTTTTAAGTATATCTGCAATTTCTTTTGTGCGATCAGGTTTAGCAGGAGTAAAATCTAAAATTTCGTCAAAATATACACCATTTTCAATTGCCGCTTTCGTTAATGCTACGGTATCACTAAATGTAAAATAGCCATTTTTATACATTGCATAAAGACTATTATCTAGGAAAATACCTAAAGCCCAATCCATTGGCAATACTTGTTGTGGTAAACGATCAGTAAGATAAATATCTTTTACTAATGCTTGATTTGATAATGGTGAAAGTCTAAAAAATACATCACCTGGAACTGTTTTAATAATTTTAAATGCTTTAACTTGTTCTTGCATTTCGGACATAAAGTCCTCCTTTCTATAAAATAATAAAGAGGAGAGGATTAACCCCTCCTCTCGTGGATTTTATTATTCAGCGTCTGTAACTGTAATAACAGCAAAGTTATTTGCCATTGCTAAGCCGACACCAAAGATTTTGCTTGCTTCCCATTTTTCAGAGCCAACAGCTTGTGTATTCTTTTGAATATACATTTCACCTTTTAAAGCGACTTTAACTGGTTTAGCACCTGAAGGTAATACGAAGACAAATTTTGGATCATAGAACCAATTTTTATTACCATTATCAATTAAGTAGTTTGGTAATTCAACAATTCTAACTCCTTTGTAAATACGAATGATACCGATTTCTCTACGGTCTGCAGAGTCAAGTAATTCTGGGTGTGAGCTACTACCTGGGTTTTCTAAATCAGATAATGCTGCATATGAACCAAAGATACTTGGGATACCATATTGTTTAACATAAGGTAAAACTTTGTCTAAAGCTCCGCCTAATGCTGCTTTTGTTGTTGAAACGTTTGCTGAGTTTCCACCATCAATTCTTGGATAACCTGCAACAGGTGCTCCTGAAGCTAATGCGTTGAAAACTTCTTTATAAATGATTTCTTCAAATCCTTCTAAAATATTGTTGTATAATTCACCTAAGCTCATTGTACCTAAGATGATTTCTTCTAATGTAACGAATAAACCAACTGTGTATACATCTGTTGAAGGTGAGAAATATTTGCTATCTAAACGTGCAGCTCTATAGATACCAGCACGTGCACCTTTACTAATTGTTAATTTTGCACGGTTTTTACCAATTTTTTCAATATTGAAAATTACTTCTGCATCTCTTGGGAATGTTCTAATTTCTGCGAATTCACCTAAAACTTGTTCAAGTTTTCTTGGTAAAATTTCGTCAACTGATTCTTCAATTAAAGCGAATGCTGCGCCTTCACAAGCACGAATATCTCTAATTGTTGGGTTTTCAGGAAGATTTAATTCTTTTGCTAAAGCGTTGACTGCTGCAGTATTGACATCTTCTGCTGAGAAGTTTGCACTTGGTTTATTTTCAAATGCTGCACATAATAATGTTTTTAATTCTTTATTCATTGTCTGTACCTCTCTAATTAAGCATTTTTGCCCATAACACCAATGTACATATAGTGTTTAGCTTCTGTGCCATCTGCTAATTTATTAACTGAATACCAGTCATCTTTGCTTTGTGTATTTTCTGCAGTTAATTCAACGATACCTAATTTTGCTAAATCTTCTGCTTCATATACGTAATCTGTCATCCATTCATCGCCAGGAATTAATTGGACTAAACGTGGATTTTCATGATCTAATTCTACACCGAAGAATCTTTTACCTGAATTTAATGTTAATAATTCTTCTGAGAAGTGTAAGAATACAGGTAATCCTTCTGCTGCTTTGATAATACCATCTTTGGAAATAGAACATAAAACACCATTTTCCATAATTTTACCTTCGCCATTGTATGTAATTGCGGCTTTTGCACTTTCTGCAACTTCCATTTGAGCAACTACGAAACCAGCTTGTAAACCTTTAAGGTTATTAGGTTCTACTTGTTTAAATTTTGGTAAGTAATCATAAATTGCCATAATTTTTTATACCTCTTTCTATCTCAAATGTTTTCTAACAAGTGAGTCTAAATTATCACTGTCATTATTTGTGTTAATTGGATTTACAATATTAAACACACGTTCAACTCTTGTTTCCTTATTATCACGTTTATAACGTCTTAATAATTCTAATTCAAGAGAGTCATTATCAAATTCATCGATACGTGCAGTGAAATCCGCGTATTCTTCATCTGATAATTCTTCTTTATAAGAATCTAGCAATGCTATTTTCTTTTCTCTTTTAAGGGCTTCAAGTTCTTCGACTTGGCTTTGAGCAAATGTGGAAGCACTTGAATCTTCTTGTTCGATTGTTTCATTTTCGCTCACTTTCTTTTCATCGGTGATCTCAGCGTTAGAAACTGACGCTTGTGAAACATCATCTACTTGAACCTCTGGAAGGTTTTCAGTTTGTTGTTCAATAGTTTCTTCATGGTTAACTACGTCAAGAGCAGTGGAAACTACTTCTGCCGCGTTAATTTCTTCATGTTCAACTACTTGTTCTTGAGTGGCACCCTCAACAATAGGGTCTTCAGTAGCTGTTGCTACGCCTAAATTTTCTTGTTCAGTTGCTTGTTCAACAGATTCTTCATTCTTTGGTTCTTCAACGATATCTTCGTAAACTACGTGAACTTCATTGACTGTACCTAAAGTAATTTCACCTTTTTCATCGCAAGTATATTTTACTCTGAATAATTTATTAGAGCCATCAATATAAGAGTAGAAGCGGACAATTGCATTGTCTTCAAACATATCTACAATTAATGTGAAAGCTTCATTGCCATATTCAGCTGCGAGTTTATCTTCAACTGCTTTAGAAATATCACCCCAGGAGAGCTTCATAAATTCTGCTAAGTCCATTACTTGGCCTCCTTTAGTTTTTTGATCATTTTCGCAATACTCACGTAAAATTTTCATTTTACTTTCAAACTTCTCATCACAAGAGAAGAAAGTTGACCCAGTAAATGCAGGTTTTTGATCATTACCTAATACGCTAACTCCTACAAATTTACCTTCTGTAAATTCGATGTTTTTAAAGTGGCGCTTGTCGTCATAGTTAATTGTGTATTTCACACTATGAGGGTCTAATTCCAATGATTGCGGATGGCCTACGATCTTTTTAGCAAGATCCCCTGTTTGATCTGGACGTTCTGTATAAAGAACAACATCACAAACACACCATTCAACTCCTTCATCGTCCTTTTCAAATCGCGGAGCGATACAAGGATCGACAATGCCTAAGATTTGTTGCTCAGTAGCATGTCCAACAAAATCGTCTTTTTCAGCATCCCAATAACTTACTACAGGAGTATAAGGAAGTGATTCAATAAGTTGTTCACTAAATGAATCAGAAAAATAACGATGATCTGCTGTTTCTCCTTTATAAAAGACCTTTAATTGTCCACGAGAGAAATTTTCTTGAGCTTCATCCTTAGAGAAGTTAATTAATTGAACAGGCCAACTGTAGTTGATTTTAAAATTCATATTAATCCTCTCTCTAAATTCAACTATTCTTGATTGTCTTCTGTTTTATTGTCTGATGGCTCAATTTCAGTTTTATTATCTTCAGACTTATCATTAGTTGATTTTGAATCACTGCCTTCTTCACGCGCTCTATCTTCTGAAGATTGAGTATATGAAGTTTGCATTGGTGTGATTTTATTTAGACCTAAGAAATCTTCAAGACTTAAAGTATCTTGAATATTCTTTTGCTTAATTCCTGACGCTATGAAATAATCCATCTTTCCAACTCCAAGTGTAGCATGAGTTTTAATGGTTTCCATATCATCAGTATAAGTATACGATGAAATTGGTAAAATGTCAATATCGGCTTGATAGTTTTTGAAATCAAATCAATTATTGACTGTGATATTATAGAAATTTAAAAGGACTTGAATATATTTTCATACCATACCTTTATCACGAATTAATGACATCTTAAGTGCCGTGACGCTATCACCTGAGAAAAGTCCGCTATTGAAACCCGCATTACTAAAGATTGTTTGATAAGCTTTGTTAAGAACTTGGTTTTCTGCGGTATCATTATCAGCAACACGCTCTACGTGCGCATCACCATAAGTAGTAATTAAACGCACATCTTCATTTGTTTCAATGATTTTACGTAAAGATTTATGAAGTGCGGCAGTTTCTTCTACTTCAAAGACAAGTTTGTCTTGATATACAGGAACTGTTTGAATAACTAAATATTTTAAAGCATTTTTACTACGTTGTAATTCGTTATCTTGATATTTTTCGAAGTCAAGAATTGCGCCATAAAGATAGAAATATGTTGGAATACCAAGTTCATTCATCATAACGCCACTTGTAAAATGCGGATCCATTGCTTGCCAACGCATATTAGTAGTATCTTTAAGATATTTATTATAACAACTTTGATATTCTTTAGGTCAAGTTTTTAAAAAGTTTTTAAGATCTTCTGAACTCATACCTAAATCATTAAAATATGAAAAGTCAAATTGAATGATAGCGGTTCCGAATTGGGTTTCGCCAACCTTACGGCAATATTTATCAGGAAGAATAATTGTATCAATAGCTAATGACTCTTCATCAGATACAGTAGTAAAGTAAACTGCACCTTGAATAAAGAGTGTATTAAGAAGAGTTGGGAATTTTGCTTCAATGCCGAGACCTTCTACAACTTCAAGCATTAAGTTATACATAATTTGGAAATCTTCTTCACTGATTTGTTTTTTTGCTTTTGCTTTACTTTTAGAATAAGTTTTATGCGGAATTACTTTATAACGATACATAAACATATCTGTTAAGTAATTAATAATTGACGCATAAATTGGGTTTGTGACGTAAAGTTTCTTGGAAGCCTCAACAACAGTATTGCGGTTTGCAATTGCATCAGATAATGCTGTGCGGACTTCCGCGGCGGTAGTATATGTACCAGCACTATAGGATGGAGTGGTGTCTTGACGTCTACGACGAGACATTTCATCGCTATACATTTCTTTTAATTTTTGAACTCTTGTAATTTTAAATTGAGTATTTGGATCTTGTTTAGCCATATGCTACCTCCTAGTCAAAGAACGCAATAGTGCGTAATTTAGTTTTATTTTTTCTACGTTTATAGTAGTCTAATTCAAAATATTGATTAACCGCGTATATTAAATATTCCATCATAGAGAAAAAGTCTTTTTGTATTGCGGCGTTGCGGCGCACAATTTTAAGAGTATTACTCATTTGATCAGAAGTATTTACTATATCAAGGTTTTTAAGCTCTTCCTCGGCAAGATCCATTACCTTAAACGGCATAAGGAATTCTTGTTGTTTGCGCATACTCATCTTCATAAAAGTTTTATTCTGAGAGTATAGGTTGAGCGCTTCTGCGAGTTTCACAGGGAAGGTAATCGCCCCGGTACTCATACGAGAAAAGAAGAATCAGTGAATTTGTTCACCAATTTTACCACCTGATTTAATTTCATAACAAATGGTTTTAGATTTTGGATAAGAAATAACGTCTTTTTCAGTAGAACTTGGCGGATTAATAATGCCGAGTCCTTCTAAAATTGCGCCGCTATCATCACGAGTTTCTTTATTAAGCCAATCACGGATGCCCGCGCCAACTCCATTGGCGTCGTATACCAGTAGCTTAGCATCATATAATAGAACTAATTTTTTAAATTCGTTTGCTATTACCATATAATCAGTAGAAGCGATCGTTAACAAATTTACAAATTTGAATGTAAAATAATGTTCCTTTGGAATAATTTTTGCTACACCAACTGCCGTATCAGCACTACCATCTTTAGCCATATCGGCGCAGATGACATAGAAACAACCTTGTTCTAGTTGGGTAGGCGTTAATTTGTTTTTAAGTTCTACAACTTTAACTTGTCGTAGTGAAGTAATAACATTACTGCTGAATGCCGCGCCTGCTGGAGCGTCTGTTCAACGGCTTTCATATTCACGTTCAAATGAAGATTTACTAAATGAAGGTGAATTTATAACGTCTTCAATTTGTTTTCGCGCAGTCAAACCGACCGATAGTGGTATACGGTAAGAACCACCGAGAACAAAGTATTTATCTGGTTCAATAACTGAACGACATAAAATTTCTATAAGTTTCTGATAAGCGAACGTACCTTGGTCAAAGGTCTTGGACTATTTCTTAATGAGATTATTCTCATCACACTGTTTCGGAAGGAGCTTATCATCCTCGAAGTATCGTTTCCTATCTTCGCCACGTATCAATAGTGGCCCTACTCGCTGGCTCTTCACTCGGCGATAGTCTCTACAAGTTAAAAGGAATTCCTTTTCTTCTCACGAGATTTTACCCTCGTTAGCATTAAATAATTAATACCCCGCTGATTAACGGTTAAATGTGTAAGGGCACCAAACTTTCGTTCGACCCCGCTGTCGTAATATAAATCTGTTGAGATTGTGGTTCATATGGGTTGATCAAACCATTCGCCATTTTACGTGGCTCATTCAATAATGGGATATAAACTTCATTAACTTTAGTTGGATCTTGTTCAATAACTTCTTCGAAAATCAATGATTGACGACGAAGACCACGAACATTTCCTAAACCTAATGAAGAACCGTTTTTAAAATTGAATTCTACGTAATCTTGTCCCATTTTATAAGCATCAAGTAATTTTCCCGCAATAGTTCGCTTCTGCATTTCATTAGCAAGTAATGGAAATTTTACCCATAAATCATCAACGACCTTTTGTTTCGCAATTTCCGCGGCTTGCTTGTTTGTTCCCGCGGTAATTGTTGTATTATGTCGTGGTATAAACATACATTTTAAATAGCGGTCTAAATCCGCCAGGAATGATTTTGAAGTACCACGGCTAAAATACTCGTAAACCGCGTTTCCTCGTGCCATACATCTAATCATAATACGTTGATAAGCAAACAGATGAAAATGAGATTTATGCGGTGTAATTAAGTCTACAAACTTATCAGGGTAGACCATGAATAAGTTAAGCATTTCGCCGCACTCATTAAAGTGTTCATTAACTCTTTTGCGGCTCAAAAAGCCGGTCATTTCTTGATCATCCGCATCAAGAAAATTTATATACTCCTCGATTTCTGGTTCTATGTAGTTGTCATCAAAAATGTCTTCTATCAGCATTATGATGGTTCCTTGCGCTTAATTTGAAGTGCCGGATCGGATGGTTCCGTGTCAAAGGTTAAGCTTGTTGCCTCTGTGTCATCTTCTGTGTCAATTTCCCCATCATCAGGTTGAAAGTCCAGAAGGTCTTGGAGTTTATCTTTTTCAGTAATGGCGGCGGTGTGTTCTTCCTCCGCGGTTTTAGTTTTTTGACGAATCATATCTTCCAATAGTGATTGAAGACCTGTTGATTCAATAATTAGACGGCGGTTTGTATCTTGAATATCTTTAATTGCGAAATCAATTTCATCACGATCAATATTGTCTTTAAACTTCATTATGAAGCCTTGCTTTTCCATATAGTCGTAAAGTTCCGCCACAGTAGTAATATCGTCTGTTTTACTTTCATTAATCATTTGATCGAGATTTGCTTGTTTCGCGTAAGTAGCTCAAGCAGTAGAGAAATCTTTAATTGCTTTTGCGTCTTTCATACGAATTGCTTCGTCCATTTCAATTTGCAGTTTACAAAGAAGTTTAACAGCTTCTTTCTGCATTGGATTGGTAATATTATTAGCACGCAATGTGCGGCTATAAATTGAGTCAAGCTTAATGAGGTCTTCAAATGTATATTGTTCACCCCATTTAAGTCGTCCACGATCAATAAAACCTTCTTTAATTGGCGTTAGTTTATTAAGAATTTCCGCAAATGAACGGCACTTTTCTCACTCTTTATTGGTTTTAGTCCATAAGTCATGAGTGGAAGTAGTGTAGGCGAGATTCGGGTGGTTCACTTTATCTTCAAGCATTAGAGTTGTATATTCAGCTCAAGTATCCCCCTGATATTGCGGCACAAGAGATAATCAAGTATCTGGGTGCCAAGGAAGATTATATGTGCGGCAGAAAAATTCTGCATGCTCTAAATTATTGAAGTTTAAATTACTATTAATGCAGTCAAAGCATATTGTAGAACCGCTTAATGGATTATTACTTAACATAAGTTTTGATCTGCGGCCGCATTTCGGGCAGATGTCTGTTTTAAATGTTATCATGTAATATCCTCCTTCTAATTAGAGTATAAACAAAAGTTGTAATAAAAACAAAATTAAGAAAGTGAAAAAATTTCTGGCAATTTTCTTGGAGATTTTATATAATATATATGAGGGGAATGGATAAAGGGTCAAGTAAGCTGAAACAAGTGGATTAGATATATCATTAAAGGAGTTAATTATGAAAAAAGAAAAAACAATCAATCAAACAGTAGAAACAGATGAATGGTTATTAGATAATACGGAATTTGATTATGAAGTGTTAGATACAATATTCCTTTCAGAAGATAATAAGTGAACAGAAACTGAATATATGGACTATAAAGATTATGATGATTGGGATGGAAAGGACTGGTAATTAAATGGAACAAATAATGGGATTAATAGTTGGAATTAGTGCAATATTAATTATTGGGCTATCGTTTTTGTGCTATCATTTCTACCGCGGAGCTAAAAAGGCTAATAATGAATCAAAAAAGGATCAAATATTAGCCCCTGGAGCGCCGCAACTTGATGAATTGACGGACCGATTGAATAGTTTGACAAATGAGTTAAATGAAAAATTGACGCAACTCAATAGTTTACAAGAGAATTATAATGAGTTAAAAGTTAGTTATGATACTATTGTGGCTGAAAATATTAAGTGCGGTGGACAACTTGAAAGGCTTGATTTAGAACATAAAAGGCTCTTGGAGACTTTACAAGGCGCAACGCCGCAACAAATTGAAGATAGGCTTAATGAGTTAAAAGAAAGAGTGTTAGAAGCTCAAAAAGAATTGGTAGGGTTAAATATACAAAAGAAAGAAAAGTTAGATAAATGAGATAAGGAATTAGAAAAGCTAAACATACGTAAACAAGAGGAAAATAATGCGGTTGAAGGGTTGCTTAAACGCCAAAATGAATTACTTACTACTGTTAATGGTTTGGAAGATCAAATTAAAAATGTTGGAGTTGAAAGAGATCACGTGTGCGGCGAAATTGAGGTGTTAAGAGAAGAATTAGATAGTCTTAAGGAACAGAGTAGGGTGGCGTTGGGCGTTAAAGAAAATGGCGGTTTTCATAGATTTAAGTTAGGTGCTAGAGAAAAGGAATTAATTGGGTTAGTTAGAGAAATTGAAAAGGGTTATCCTGAATTGGAGAAGGACTTAGCTAAAATTGAGTGAAGTAAGGTTTGATTGCCGCAATTACAAAAATGATGCGGCGAACTGAGTGGAGTTTGCGGCATTTATAGATTAAGAGTGGTTGGAGAAGATAATGTATATTATGTAGGGCAAGCGAAAGATATTAAGGAGAGATGATATCAACACGTTAAGAAAATGGTTGGCGTTGATAGTAAGGGAGGAGAATTATTGTATGAATATGAGCCTGATCAATTGGAATGGGGAGTAATTGAAAAGGTAAGGGAGAGTGAACTTAATGAAAGAGAAAGATATTGGATTGAGTTTTTTGGCTGTAAAGAAATTGGACTAAACAGAAAATAAAAAACTAAAAATCACTACATAATTAAAATTAAAAATCACCACATACGATCTTTTGTCCAGAGATAGCGGATTGGTGATTTTTTTATTTCAGGAAAAAAGATATATCCCCCCCCTTGTATTTTTCAAATATTTTTTATATTATTAGTGTGTAAGTTGAAGCAAGTTAAAAGTTAAGACTTACAAAAATCATATATAATAACTTAAATCAAAAAATTAAAAAATTGAAAAAAGTTAAAAAATTTGCTTGACAAGTTCAAAATCTTATGATAATATATACTTGTCAAAAGACAAAAGGTTTGACTGTCTACCCGAAACGAGAGTTCAAAAAATAGTCATTGTTATTTGTCAATTAGTATCTTTACTCCAAATCGTGCGACCGATGAGGCAACGGGCGAGGTATTTTAAGCGACCACAAAATGAGGAGACTTGATACGACTGCTAGCACTCTAGTTTAATGAGTGCTAAAACCTTATAAACTAGTTATTTTATTATTATAGGAGGACTTTAAAATGAATAATAAAGAAACAACAAAATTAAACAACTATACAACATACACAAAAAAAGACTTATTAATGATTATTGAGTGTAATAATCAAATACAACCTAAAGCAAAATATAGTAATAAGCTATTATTAAATATGCTTAATAATATACCTGATAGAGGCGAGGTGTCTATTGAAAGCACACGCTCAAATAATGGTATGATTAATAGAGGCTCATTATGTGAAATGCTTGTAAAAATGTATATCTTAGGTAAAACAAGTATGACTAAAAGCGACTGCGGAGAGGTTGATTTAGATACAAGCGCATTAGATGAAAAGCGTTTAAAAATGTTTAATCTACCACGCTCAAAAAATATTGAAATTAAGTTTTCAACTTCATTTGCTTATGCATCACCTAAATCAAATAAAGCACACTATACAATAGTATGTAATGATACTGGCGCTTACTTAGTAGAAAGTGGAAAACTTGCTAAAAATAAAAGTAATCATATTGTTGCAAAACAACCTAACGGCGTTTATCTTAAAAATCTATCTATGGTTTTAGGTTATTAAATATAACCTAAACCATTTACAAAAAAGTTTATGAGGTTTTAGCACTTATTAAAAAGTGTAAAATAAATATATAGGAGGACTTAAAATGAAAAATATTTATTTAAACAATTTAACGGGCGAGGTTATTATTAGAAGAAATCGCCTATTTGCTTACTTCTATTTTAAAAAAATAGATAAACATTTTTACGATAGTAAAACTACTTTTAAAGATGTAGTTTTATTAGAAAAAAATACTAAGGAGGTATTTTAAAATGGCAAAAGTAAAAAATACAATTATTACAAGTGTTAATGAAGATGGTATGGTATCTATGAGATGGAAAGCGCCTAATGGTTTTAATCTAAGCGTTGCCTCATACCCTGACGGAAGCGGTAGACAATTTAGAAAAAATTTACAAGCTTCACTAGAAAAAAGAATAGCAAAATGGTATAACGATAACCCTCAATATATAGAGGGTTAACCCCGACGGAAAAGTGGGGTAGACGGAAATTGTCTACCTCAACCAACCCGACGGAAATTAAATAAAAGTGGTAGACGGAAAGATTTTACAAGCTAGGCAAAAAGTAGTATAATAGATATAGAAAGGATGAAGATATGAAGAAAAGAGTTTATATGAGTTGCTATATAGATATAGATTTAGCAGACGGAGAAGATTTAAACCAAAAACTTTTAGAGGCTAATTTTGACGCAGACGGAGTTTATACAGTAGAGGCAGTAGAAGATAGAGAATAGGGCAGACGGAAGCAGTTGACAATATAAAGCAGTTATGATATAATATTCATGTAATCAATAGGAGGACGGATTATGAAAACAAAATTAAATTATTATATTGATATGGATGGAACTATCGCAGATTTTAACGGCGAGCCAGACGGAGTAAAGCGTTTTAAATATGAACGAGGTTTTTTCAATAACCTTAAACCATTGAAGAAAAACCTACAAGCAGTTAAGAGATTAGCACGAGACGGAAATAATGTGTTTATTATTACAGCTAGTCCAAATGAGCGCGCAGACGGAGATAAACTTAATTGGTTGCGCAAGTATTTGCCTGAGATTTGCGCCGAAAATATCATTATCACTAGATTAAAAGAAAACAAGGCGCAAGCAATGAAAACGGCAGACGGAATATTATTTGATGACTATGGTAAAAATTGCAATGAGTGGGTATCTTTCAATGATGTTAATCGTGCGGTGAAAATTAAGGCAGACGGAGATATTGCTGAAGGTATTAAAGCAGTATTAGCGTTTAACGATAAAATTTTAAATAATTAAGGCAGACGGAATTGCTTGACAAATAAAGCTACTTATGGTATAATAAAGCCGTATGTAGCATAGAGCTATCAAATAGTCCTCTTGATAGTTCTATGGTGCAGACGGAAGCACTTGACAATAGCAGTCAAAAAATGCTATAATATTGATGTAAATGATATAGGAGGAAAGACATTTATGAAAATTAAAATTGTTAGTAAGGAAGTTTTAACTAGCGGAAACACTACTGTCGCAAAAGTAAAAATCACAGACGGATATTGTTTTGCTGAAGGCGATGGAAAGGCTCGTTGCGCAGATGGAGATGAGTTCGATAGTTATACTGGTAAAACTATTGCTTGTAAGCGTGCAGTTATTAAAGCCACAAAAAAATTAATTAAAGCAAATCAATTAATGGTTAACGCTTATGAAAAAGCATTAATCAAAATGCAACAACACACAGACGGAATTAAAGCGCATTTGGTTCAATTTGAAAGTGATTTAGATTATTTAATTCACGATTAAGGCTGACGGAAAGCCTTGACAAACTAACTTAATTATGTTATAATAGTATTGTCTAGCGATTAGAAATCTTCTAAAGGGAGACGGAAATCTCTTGACACTCAACTGAAATTATGATATAATTACTATATAAGATAAATCAAGAAGCCCTATAAAAGAATGAAATGGGCTGACGGATTTACTTGACAAATCTTGTTAATTATGATATAATTAACTTGCAGTAGTGCTTAGTTGATTAAAGAGATTTAATCGCAGACGGAAGGCTATTGACAAATTACATAAGCTATGTTATAATAGTTATGTAAAAAGTAAGTAAAGGTTTTCAAAATTAAGGAAGTTGAAAGCCCGACGGACTTACTTGACAAACCATAGAGATTATGATATAATAATCTCGTAAGATAGATAAGAAAAGTTTATCAAAAACATAGGAAAACGAGCCGACGGAAACCTATTGACAAAAAAGTAAAAGTATGCTAAAATATATTTGTAAGATATAGGAAAGGAAGAAAATATTATGGCAGACACAAAAACAACAACAAAATCAGTAAAGGAAGTTAAAGCTTGGACACCAAACGAAAAACAAGCAAAATTTTTAAAGGCATTAGAAGCCGCAGACAGAGATTTAACATTAGCGGAAATTAGTGAACAAATTGGTATCGACTTAAAATCAGGTAGTGTTAATGGTTTAATCGCAAAAGGTTTAGTTGAACACGGACCAGACAGAACTATGGTTATTATGAAACCAGTCAAAACCACAGTTAAGACTTGGCGTTTAGCAGGTCGTGAATATGCGGTTGAAGAAACCGCAGACGGCGAAGCTGAAGTTAAAGCTGAATAGTTATACCCAGACGGCGTAAGCCGTTGGTGGTATAGAGCTATCAATAATTAGTCCTCCATTGATAGTTCTATACTGCCGACGGAAATGATTGACAGTAGCTAATAGATATGCTATAATATCTATGGTATCAGATGAAAGACAATGATACCTGTATAAAAGAAAGTTTTCTCAAACTTTAATGGAAATAGAAAAGGAGACGGAAAGAGAATGAACATTTTAGTATTTGATACTGAAACAATTAGTGTCGACAAACCATTTTGCTACAATATTGGTTATGTAATCTACGACACAGACGGACACAAAATCTTGGTTAAGCGTGATTTTGTTGTTGAACAAATATGGTATAATCAGCCATTATTTGAAACCGCATACTACTATGACAAAAGACAAATTTATGTAGACGGAATGCGCAGTCGTAAAACTAAACTTATGAAATACGGCTTTATTCAAAGAAAAATGATTAGTGATATAAAACAATATCACGTAGACGGAGCCTATGCCTTCAATAGCGATTTTGATGAAAGGGTATTCAAATTTAATAGTGATTATTATCATTGCAGTAATGCGCTTGAGTTAATACCAGTTTATGATATTAGAGGGCATGCGATTAGCACTATCGCTACAGACGGTTATTTTGACTTCTGCGATAAAAATTCCGATATCAAAGGCGCAGACGGCAAAAGTAAAAAGTTTATTACTGACGCTGACGGATATAAGACCACTGCTGAGAGTTTCTATTGTTTTATGCTAGACAATGCAGAGTATAACGAAGAACATACCGCATTGGCAGACAGTTTAATTGAACTTGAAATTTTATTGAAAGCGTGCGCAGACGGAGCTGACTTAACTCAACACTACGCCGTGCCTCGTAGTTTACCTCGTAATACACCTAAAGTAATGTATATCAAGAGAGGTAAAGAAGTTATTGCTACATTTGATTATGTAAGCAAAACCGAAAGAAAATGCGCAGACGGAGTTGCTATCTCAATTAGAGGATAGCACTCCAGACGGAAGCACTTGACAAGTAGATTGATTTATGATAAAATATATAATGTAAGGAGGATAGATTATGTTAATTAAAGCACATGATGGAATAGAGTTTGATATTGAAGATACTTTTGGTGGATATATAGTGCAGACGGATTCAACTCATTTTACTATTGAATATACCATTGATGATGGTTGGGATACTACAATAGCTGTAGCAACTTATACAACAAAAGAGTATGCTATAAAAGCATTAAAAGAACTTGAAGAAACAGGAAAATTACTTTCAGATGGACGCACTACTCTTGTAAAAGAAGATGAAATTATGCGAAAAATGGTAATGGACTATTACTCTTTAAAAGATAAACAACCTAATGAAAAAGTAAATATTATTGACATTAATGAGGAAAATAAATCTGCTGACGGAACAATTGCTGTTTATGTTATCTTAGGTGTGTTTGCACTTATTTTTATGATGATTATTCCTTGTGCGTTCTGCTAGACGGAAAAATTTTCAAAAATTCCAAAAAACTATTGACAACTACCATAAAAATATGCTATAATAATTATGTAAAAAGAAAGAAGGATTAAATATGACAGGTTTAAAAGAATACTTTATTCAAATTGCAACTTACCCTCTTCTCTCACAAGAGGAAGAACAAGAATTAGGCAGACGTATTAAGGCGGGCGATAAACACGCTCGTGATAAACTTATTCAAAGCAACCTTAAATTAGTTGTTTCTATTGCGAAAAACTACAAATCAACAAAATTGCCATTCGAAGATATTGTGGCAGACGGAAATTTAGGACTTGTTGCTGCGGTAGACAAATATGACCCTGACCTAGGTTATCGCTTTTCAACTTGCGCGGTGCCTTGGATTAAACAAGCAATATTAAAGGGTTTAGCCGAAAAAAGCCGCACCGTAAGATTACCAGCACATGTTTGGCAACAACTTAGCCAACTCAAAAAGTTAGAAAATGAACTTGGTGCAGACGGACATGCAGTATCTGATGCTGAACTTGCAGCCGCAATGCAAGTGGAGACGGAACGTATTGGCGCACTCCGCACTTGGAGACAAGCTGAACTTTCACTTGAAACGCCGTTAGGTGATGATAGTGATGATACTATCGCAGACCTTCAAGCAGACACTGACAAAAATCCTATGGAACAAATGGATGATGTTGATGACCACGACCGCATTATGCGCAAACTTGACGCACTACCAGACCGCACAAAGCAAATTATGTTAATGCGTTATGGTTTTAATGATAAACATTATTGCTATACACTTGATGAAATCGGCGAACAACTTGGCATTACAAGAGAACGAGTAAGACAAATTGAAAAGCAAACCTTAAATGATTTGCGAAATAGTTGGGATAGATAGGCGGGTCAGACGGACTCGCCGCGAAAGGGAAATTATGGAAGATATAAGAGATTTTAAATGCATTGAACAAGAAGTAGCAAAATTAACACATACTGCGGACGTATTAAGCGCATTAGCATGGTCAACTATTAGTGATATAAATATTGACCTAAGTGTAATTCAAATGAGTACTGACAATGTGGTGCACGGCTATAAGCCTTGTAAGCTTGATAGACAAACTTTTGTGGCGCTCAAAGAGTTATATTTGGCGGCGCACGATTTGCGACTTCACCTTGATGAACTTGAAGACCGTTTAAAACAAATCGCGAGAGACACAAATAGTGATTTTAGAGACAAGTAAATTGTCTCTTTTTTGCGTTCCGTCTGGATTTTCCGTCTATTGTCCGTCTGGGTAGATCCGTCTGATTATACCACAAGCAGCAGCTGTTTGTCAAGACTAATTTACAAAAAGTGAAAAATTAGTAGATTTCTAGTAGTTTTTCAGTATTTTTTTCAAAATATAGCGCATTTTTCCGCATTTGTCAAGTGAAAAGCTGCAAAAATTTAAAATTAGTAGTTATTTAGTAGTAATTTAGTGAAAAATTAGTTCATTTCTAGTAAAAAAAATATTATTATAGCACATTTTCTGCACCTTGTCAAGCATAAAGCTGCAAAAAATTAATTTTTTTATCTTGCGAATTTACTTGACTTAGTCGGGCATTTTACGGTATAATATATATGTAAGGTAAGAGAAGAACTAAAACCTTGCAGTTGCCAAGTTAAAAAATAATGAAAAAATTACTTGACAACCTATACCAAAATATGGTATAATATATATGTAATCGATAGGAGGAAATGAAAGATTATGAAATTAGTTATGAATGAAAAGAGAACTGCAATTGTCAACGCTTTAAAGGCTTCTGACAAACCTATGACTTTGGCTGAAATTAGCGCCGTAGTGGGCTTTGAAGTGAAAAGCGGTACCACTAACACTTTAATTAAAGCGGGTGTTATGGTAGCTACTGGCAAGCGCGAAATTGTTTGTCCTATGTGCGGTAGTAAACACAAAGTAAACGAGTATATTTTTGGTGCTATGCCAGCTACTGAAGCAGTAGAAAAATAGTGCGGTTTAAGGGCGTCCTTCGGTGCGCTCTTTTTTTTATGCGGCGGCAGACGGAGACAATTTCTAAGCAGACGGAAATTGTCTCT
>ERZ808240.89-NODE-89-length-116015-cov-27.368627_pt1 | contig 116015 bp, 86 predicted proteins | sample MGYA00521084_ERZ808240 | MGnify/ENA primary metagenome ERZ808240 (study PRJEB31516, sample SAMN03275571) | gut metagenome | biome: mammalia-associated habitat; material: feces | host: Papio cynocephalus | place: Kenya | collected 2012-08-06 ...
GGTATCTGTCAAGAGATATGTCCTGAAACTCATCCACAAGGATGTAGTCATAATCCGGGCAGTGTCCTGAATTCTGTGCAAATGCGAAATAAGTATTCCCTGGGATTTCCCGTAGGGCCGAAGATATCGTGAGTGCTACTGCCAAATCCTGCATCAAAGAATACGTGAACATATCACTATAACTGTCTCCATAGACGAAGCCGTCCCCTATTATTTCCTGACTTCGTCGATTTTTGAGCGCTAAAACGGGCGCGCATTGATTATCAATCTGTTATCGCACAGAATAGGTGATTTAGGGTGACGCAATGATGAAGTCAGGAAGTGGGTGGTTATCGCCGAAATGCCTGGTGGTCATCACTGAAATCCGCAATCAACCCTTTTGGGGACTTTCTCTATTCGCAGTATTTTATACCGTAGTGGACTGAGAACTGTAATTGACTAGCACCTCGGACAGTGCGACAGGGCCAAAGCCGCATCCACCGATGGCGACGTATTCGCGTCGTGTTCGTAAACAACCTATGCGATGGCGACCGCATAGAGGACGTGATGGACATCAAGCCGTTCTGTGACAACTGCGACAATATCCGCATCTGTTCCTCCATCCTACGGACGCTGGAATCTACCCGAGGACAGCATCCCTTATACAAGAACAATCAGAAGAAGTCATATGCATTCAGCGTGAACGAGAAGATGAACTCGCTGCCGCTGAAGTGCCTTAACGCCACCGACCGGTTCAATCCCAGAGATTTCGTCAATTTTGACTTTGACCTCCAGTTCATCGCCCCCGACAAGAAGTACGCGAAATATCCCGACAAAAAACAGACGGTTACTTCCAGACGCGCCCTCCTTAGGTGACCTTTTCGTTGGCATAGAGAGCCGTGACTGCAACGCCAACGTCATGTTCTGTTAGGCGGACATGCTCGAAAGCCTGTTCAACTGACTGGAAAGGCAGAATCATGTGGTGATCCAGAAGGCTCTTTCCCTCCCCCACCTAGTCAAGGCCCGGCATCACAGCCCGTCCCGTACAGAAAAGGCCCCGGTTTCTGCACGGGACTGCCGTGCAACCGCCTCCCGTACAGAATTGCCCCTGTTTTCTGTACCGGACAGGTTTCCAACTGCCTCCCGTACAGCAGAGGGGCATTTTCTGTACCGCGCAGCACCACGCATCAGTTACCGGTGGCCACAAAGGCCTTGATGATGACCCGCCTGGACGTCAGTGATACATCGTTGTCGAGGATAATTTGCTTGAGCAGAGCCTTATTTATCATACATCATTAAAATACCATTTTATATTTTATCGCAAAGATGTAAAATCACATTTTAATAAGCAAGCTTTACATGCATTTGTACTGCTCTGCAGAAAAAAAAGACTGCACCCCTCTGAGGCACATACCCTCCACAAAAACCCTACTTCGTATCCGGCACGGAAGAGTCCTGTCCAGGGAGGCCGCCGAGCGCTGCGCGGCGCTCCGGAGTCACAAGCACCGGACGGTTCTGTTCGTCATGGATCGGCAGGCCGTAGCGGTCGGAGAGCACGCTCTTGATTCTCAGCGAGTCCACCGGCACGCCCAGCGGCCTCACCCCGCGCGGAAGCGGCATCTTGGAGAAAGTCTGGAAATACCCAACGCAAGCATCCCGCCACCACTCGGCATCGTTTTTCTGTATGTCAAGCTTCCTTCTGACCTCCGCGAATATGGCCGGGCTGACATATTTCTCAAGTCCTTTCCATGTCTTCTGATAAGACTCCACAGAAGAGATGCCCCTGTCGTAGTGCAGGCAGAGTTCATCCCAAAGAGTCTTTCCGCTGGACATCGTGTAATCCCAAGGGACATGATGGAACCACAGCAGGAGCTTCTCCGGGCATGTCTCCAGAGAATTGAGCATGGACGCCAGGGGCTCGTTGTACTGGTCAACATTGTCAGACCCGGCGCGTGTCCTGTCGAAGCCCACGCCGTCAGGCCCGGCCTTATGATAGTAGACGCAGGACCAGTCCGGGCGGATGCTCTTCTCCCAAGGCCCTGGACCGTAATGTGAGCCTGCGAAGATATGGTGTAGACCGAGCGGCATCGAATAATCGACCGCCGTCTCGCGCGAACTCATCATGATGTCCTTGACCGGAGAGAGGAACTTTTCATAAAACGCCTCTGCACTCATCCCCGAAGGGCAGTTGAAAGTCTGCCGTACCCACTCGTCGGCAATACTTTCCGAGCTCAGTTCCGGATCCCAGGCCAGACGTCCGAATGCGTACCAGTTGGCCTGGGCGAAGATGTATCCGCAGAAATTCTTGTCCCGCCCCGTGTTGGCCACACCGGCGACAGCCTTCACCCTCCTCGCCACAGAAGACCCCGGGCCGTCGGCATAGGTGTCGCTGTCAAGACACTCCTCAAACAGCGGCCCCAGATATACAAGATGGTTGGAGAAGCCGAGATACTCCTGTGTGATCTGGAACTCCACCATCATGGCTGTCTTCTCCATCTTCCCGAAGAGCGGGCTGAAAGGTTCACGAGGCTGGAAATCCACCGGCCCGTTCTTAATCTGGATTATCACATTGTCCGCGAACTCGCCGTCAAGCGGCATGAACTCCTCCACCGCCTGGTTGGCCCTGTCCGGACTCGTAGGGCTGTAGACGAAAGCCCGCCACATGACTATGCCACCGTGCGGCTTCAACGCCTCCGCCAGCATGTTGGCCCCGTCGGCATGAGTGCACCCGTAGTCCTGAGGGCCCGCCTGGCCCTCGGAATTGGCTTTCACCAGGAAGCCGCCGAAATCCGGAATCCGCTTATAGATCTCGTCAGCCTTGGCCTTCCACCACTTGCGCACCTCCGGATCGAGAGGATCCGCCGACTCCAGTCCGTCAAGGCTCATCGGGGTGTTCCATTTTATGGAAAGATATGTCCTTATGCCGTACTGACGGAGTATGTCGGCGATCTGCGCCACCCGCGCGATATGCTCCGCATCCAGAATGAGAGGATTGGAGTTGACATTGTTGAGCACGGAGCCGTTGATGCCCACCGATGCGCAGAGTCCCCCGTAATGGCGGATGCGCTCCACCGGAATCTGCGGAGAAGTCCACTCCCACATGGACAGCCCCGCGTATCCCCGCTCCACGGTGTCGTCAAGGTTGTCCCAATGGTTGAGGATCCTCAGGTCATAGTACGGCTTCTGCCGCACGTCCAGCCCCGGTCCGGCCCCGCCCGTCACCTCAGAGCGCTGAAGGGCGTAGGTCCCGTACATGATCGCAGCGGACGAGCCGCCGTCTATGTGCCGCACGCCGTCTTTGTCATATATATGGAATTCCTCCCTCCCGAGCGTGGAGTCTATGCCTGTCCGGACAGAAGCCAGGACTTCATCGTAGCTGCGTCCGTTTGAGAGCCAAAGTCCAGAACCGTCCTGCGTACTCGGCGCAGGCGCATTGCAGGCCGCCGCCATCATGAGCATGGCCGCAGCAGAAAGTTTGATAAGGTGCTTCATTCAGTGTTCAGTTAGCCCGGACAAGTTACGAATAATAGGGACAATGCGCAAGTTTTTGCTTACATTTGCCCCAAGTTTCATTTCAGCAATCAGCATGAACTGGTTAATCAACATATTCACTGAGCAGACCTACACCCAGGCGATACTCGTACTCTCGCTGATATGCGTCGTGGGGCTGCTATGCAACAAGCTGCAATTCAAGGGCATCAGCCTCGGCGTGACTTTCGTGTTCTTCGCCGGCATCCTGGCCGGCCACTTCGGCCTGAGCATAGACCCGCGGATGCTCGCCCTGGCACAGAACTTCGGTCTGGTGCTGTTCGTATACACCCTCGGGCTCCAGGTCGGCCCGAGCTTCTTCCCCTCCCTCAAAAAAGGCGGCATCAGGCTCAACATCCTCGCGTTCGCCGTGCTTCTCTCCGGCACGCTCCTCACCGTACTGATAAGCCGTCTGACAGGCATCGGCATGCCGGTCGCCACGGGACTGCTCACCGGAGCCGCCACCAACACCCCGATGCTCGGTGCCGCCCAGCAGACCCTCCTCCAGACGGACCCGTCCCTCACCTCCACCTCCAACACCATGGCCACTGCCTGCGCCGTGGGCTACCCTTTCGGAGTGATAGGGGTGATCCTTTGCGTGGTTATACTCAAGGCCCTCTTCCACCGAGGAGCAACCAAGACCGACACGCATGACAAGCCGGCCTTCGTGACCGAATTCAGGGTGAGCAACCCGGCCATATTCGGCAAGACCATAAAGGAGATAATGAAAGACACCCGCATACGTCTGGTCGTCTCCCGTGTATGGAAATACGACGGTACGGAGCGCGGGCAGGTGATAATGCCCGACGGAGACACCGTCCTCGAAGAGGGGGAACACGTGCTGGTGCTCACCAAGGAGAAAGAGACAGGAGCGGCCGAGCAGATATTCGGGGAGAAAGTGGTGAAAGACTGGAACCAGCAGGACATTGACTGGAACCACCTCGACGGCATGCTCGTCTCGCGCCACATCTTCGTGACACGGGACAACATCAACGGCGCCAAACTCGGAGACCTCCATCTGCGCAACGCCTACCGCATAAACATCACCAGGGTCAACCGCGCCGGCATCGACATCCTCCCGTCACGCGACCTCAGGCTCCAGATCGGGGACAAACTCACAATCGTCGGCGAGGAGAGGGCCATAGCGGAAGTCGCCCGTGTGCTGGGCAACCAGGAAAAGGAGCTGCGCAACCCCAACCTGCTCTTCATATTCGTCGGGCTGATGCTCGGACTCATGCTCGGCAGCCTGCCGATAGCGCTCCCCGGGATGAGCGTGCCGATAAGGCTCGGAATCGCAGGCGGCCCGATCGTCGTCGGCATCCTCATGGGGGCTTTCGGGCCGCGGCTGCACATCACCACCTGGACCACGCACAGCGCCAACCTGATGCTCAGGCAGTTCGGCCTCACGGTCTACCTTGCCGGCCTGGGGCTGAGCGCCGGCCCGGGGTTTTTCGCCACCGTCCTCCGGCCCGAAGGCCTGCTGTGGATAGCGGTCAGCGTCTTCCTGGCCATAGTCCCGGTGCTGATCGTGGGATTAGTCGCATCAAAATGGTGCCATACCCCGTACGCAGCCAACGTGGGCATGCTCTGCGGGGCCATGGCAAACCCGATAGCCCTAAACTATGCCTTGAGCACCGTGGATGACGACGGCCCGTCAGTGGCCTACGCGACCGTCTACCCTGTGGAGATGTTCCTCAGGGTGATCTCCGGCCAGCTGCTTATGCTTATCTGACAGCCTGCCGGGCCTCTGATCCGGTATAGAAAAGAATAAGCCGCTCTATGGCACGCCGGCAGACGGGGCAGAACGCCGGAGCTGAATTGGTGCGCATACGGCAGTCTTCGCAGGCCCGCCATACACCCTTGCTCTGATATCCGGCACCCTCTACCAGGCCGACCCCGTCCCGGCCCAGCATATCCTCCCACTTGGAGGCGAAATCCGCCCTGGTGGTGATGTTCTGCTCCCACGGCTCGGTGTCCGGATAGTAATACTCCACATACTGGTCATCGTATGCATACTCGTCGGCAAGGCCGGCGAAACTGTGGCCGAACTCATGCACCACCACCGGCGCGAACGCCTTGTGATGAGCTGTGGTAAGGGTGTATGAATTGTAGATGCCTCCCCCGCCGTAAGTGTCAGTGTTCGCGAGCACTATGATATGCTCATAAGGGATGTCCGACAGGGCGTTGTGCATACGGAACAGCTCCGGAGTGGTAAGATACCGGTCTGAATAGAAAGTGTCGAAGTGCGATCCTACGGCAGTCTCCTTCCACACTCCCTCGCGAGGCACGCTCACACCGCTATCCTCGGACGGAACCCCGTAAGCAACGATGTTGAAGCAGTCCCTCATCGTCCCGAAAGGCTCATGCGCGAAAAGGCTCTCCACGGCGGCCCGGGCATCACTGTAGAAAGTCTCCATCTCGGGAGCCGTGTACCCCTCGGCGAGGATCACCACATCGATCTTCTCCTCCGGAGAACCGCCATGGTGCAGCACCCTCCAGAACTGTCCGTCCACCCCGGCAGCCGCCCCCTCTCCTGACTTCCATCCGCCGGCAGGCTTTATCAATATGTCGGACGGATCCACAGGATGTGTCATGGACGCCAATGTGTTGTCATGGAAATCAAAGAGCCGGACACAGATTTCGGCAGGGGCGGCAGGCATCGGGACGAGGAAAACGTTCTCAAAGCTGCGGCGCACCCTCGTAGCCTCCACTGTCGTCTGCCACTCCTGAAAAAGGGTGGAGAACGATGTGCAGTAGAGCGTGTCACCCGTGGCCTTGTCAGTCATGGTCAGCTGGCCGTTGCCACGGAGCGGCAGAGTGTCAAGATTCACCCGGCGCCCAGCCCAGCCGTCCAGGCTCTTCAGGTGCGCGAGAGCGATGTCGCAGGTCTTGTCAGTGCCGGAGAAGATGTAGTCAAGACGCAGCGTCCTGTCCACAAGACGCCCGCCGTCAAATGCCGCCACATCCATGCACAAGGCAATAAGGATGCACGGCAAGATGAGAGAAATCCTTTTCATATCCGGTAAATATACCTAAAAAACACTACATTTGCACACCACAAAAACAAGATCATGCAACACAAGACATTCATCGCGGCCACAGCAGCCGCAAGCGCGCTTCTCTTCTGCGCACAAAGCCAGGCACAGACCGCGACCAGCCTCTTCTGGCGGGCAGACAGCCTTCAGGTAAGCGAAATAGTCTCACAGCAGGCCGTACAGTACAACTTCGTCGGCCACCACGGGCCGGCGGTGGAGAACTCGCACTGCGCCCTGCGCATATATTTCAACGACAGCGGTGCCATCGACGTCTACTCCAAGAGCGGAAAGCAGATGGAGCTCCGCAAATACCTGTGGTATCCCACCCCTGAGCAGCAGGCCACGGAAGGAGCCGGCTGCGACGAGTACCTGGTAGGACGCACCGTGGGTCTCGGGGGCATAGCCCTCTGGGACGGCAAGGAGGAAGTAAAGCTCAAGGCGACAAAAGGCCGCACCGCAAGGGTCGGGCAGATCCGGGGAGGCTCGTTCGCCGAGATGGTGGCATACGGCGTGGAGTACAAGGGAGAGCCCGTGGACATCCTCATCCGCATCGAGATGAAGGACAACAGCCGCGTGGCCAAGGTCATAGGCCGTGAGCTCAACGGCAAGAAAGTCCAGTTCCTCACAGGTGTCAACTACCACAAGGGCGAGACCGTGGAGTACGGCCGCAACTACATCGCGGTATGGGGAGTGCACCCGGCCGACGTCTCCGCCGCGCCTTCACCTCTGGGAGCCGGCATGTGGTTCAGGCCGCGCAAGTTCGAGACAGTGGAGAAGACCGGCGACATGGTGCGCATCATCTCCAAGCCGGCGTCTGAAATCTCCACAGAAGTAGTCGCAGCCTCCATAAAAGAAGACGAACTGGGCAGCGAGGCCAAGTTCGTCTCCTACATGAGAAAGAAATAGCGAAGCTACTTCCTTATGATCACCACCGCTCCGTCGTCCTTCGGGATGAGGAGCGGTTTTTTGGTAACTTTCCCTTCCGAAAGCACTCCCCCGGATGTGCAGAGCACCTGCGAGACGCCTCCGAAACGGGCTTCGATGGCCTTGAGATCAAGTTTCAGAGGCTTCTCCGAAGCATTGACGGCACCGATGTACCAGACATCTCCGCTGCGGCGTGCAATCACCGCATTCTCCGCCGGCATGCCGTCAACATACAGGGTCTCGTCCCACTCTGTAGGCACTTCTCGGAGGAAATCCAGAGCAAGAGAGGGAGCGTCTGTGAGGTTGTTCGGAGCAAGGGCGAAATTCTGTATCGGGTTCTGGAAAAGCACGGCCGTGGCCAGCTGGAAAGCATCGCTCGTCCTGCGTTCGGTTCCCAGAACCTTCCCGTCAGCTGTCGGCTCGCCGTTGCGCCTCTCAAGACGCCTGTTGAGGAAAGTGCCGCCGAACTCCATGCAGCCCACAGCATTGCGGATGAACGGATGGAGGCTGGCGTTCTGCGACTCGATGTCGCACTCGTACTGGGTGAAGACAAGGTTCTCGGAAGCCCTCACGGCCTCGCTACCCACATAGTTCGGATACATCCTCTCCCAGCCGCGAGGGATGGTGCAGCCGTGGAATATCACCATGAGACCGTGGTCGTCGGCGTCGCTGAGGATGCTCTCGTACAGAGCCATGGTCTCCTGCTTGTCTCCGCCGAAGAAATCCACCTTGATGCCCTTCACCCCTATGCTCTCCAGCCAGCGCATCTCACGCTTGCGCGCGATCGGGTCGCACATTATGTTGAGCGGACTCTGGTCGATGTCGTTCCACCAGCCGCTCGAAGAGTACCACAGGAAAAGTCCCACGCCCTTGCCGGAAGCATATTTTACAAGTTCTTCCATGGACTCGCGTCCTATGTTCCTGTCCCAGTAGTTGTCCACGAGGGAGAACTTCCATCCCATGGCAGCCGAGAGGTCGATGTACTGCTTGATGTCGTCGTAGTTGATGCTGGCGTCCTGCCAGAGGATCCAGCTCCAGCTTCCCTTGCCGAACTCGTAATGGTGAGCGCTCTCGTACTTCGGCTCCACCACATCAAACGGGATCGTCGTCTCCACAATAGGGGCGAGGTCGCTCCCGACAGTTATGGTTCTCCACGGGGTGTGGCCCGGAAGGGCGAAAGCCGGCTCGGATGTACCGTTGCCGTCGTTCTCCTCCGGCATCGGGAATGCAAGCTGAAAACCTTTGCCATCGATGTAATCACTCAGGCGCGAGGCGCAGTAGCGGCTGTCCACCCCCGTCTCGCTGACAAGAGCCCAGCCGTCGGAGCCGACCTTGAAAAGGCAAGGGAAAGTGAAGCCGTGGCCGAACTCGGACTTTGCGGAGAGCAGTGCTCCCGGGACATAGTACTCCTCATAGCTCGGCTTGGTGCGCTTCCAGCCCACCATCGGGTCGCTCTGCGGGCAGAGGTAGGTGGTGGTGTGATCAGGGAAGTTGAACCAGGTCTCTTCCCTCATTACCCTGACTCCGCCGGCCTCCCCGTCACGTGGGATGAAGTAGCGGAAAGCGACGTCGCGGTCGCTCAGGTGCCACTCGATATCGATGAGGCGTCCGTCATGGTTCTTGAAATGCATCACGGCCTTGGAGGCCTCATGCTTTACCCGGCTCCGTTTGATGCGGTCCAGGCTGTAGTCCACGATCACGGTCCCGGTCTCGGCACTGATGAATTCGAGGCGTGTGTAGTCCGCCTTGTCCGTCACTAGACCAAGTCCGGAAGGGGCCACGATGGTGCGGCCGTCATAGTTTACACTGTAGGCCACCTGTCCCGGGGACTGGGTGGAACCCACTGACACTGTGAGCTTCCCGTCAGGGCTGCTCACCGTGCTGAACACTGTCAGCACAAGGGCGATGAGAGTAGAATTCATTGTTTATAAGGTTATCTGATGTTTTTCAGCATCCAGTCCAGATGCCCCCGCTCCGTGGCCTCGGATGTCCAGTGCTCGTTGACCGGAGTTATGAGGGCCTCTTTCGGGCAGGTGAGCGTGTTCCAGACGGCATAAGATGTGGTCGGAGGGCAGGTGTTGTCGTTGTAGCCCCAGGTCATGTAGACTTTGGCCTTGATGTGGCGGGCGAAGTTGACCACGTCGTAGTATGCAAGGTTGTCGATTATCTCTTTTGTGAAAAATCCCGGGATGCGGTCGAAGTGAGGGTAGCCCCCCGTGCGGCCCGGCTCGCTGCTGGCGGCCATGTCGGCGAGCGCCGGATGGTTGGCGATGCACAGGGTGACGCGCGGATCAAGTCCCGCGGCGATAAGGGACAGCGCCCCACCCTGGCTTCCGCCCTGCACCACCACGTTCTTCCCGTCCCACTCCGGGAGCAAGGTAAGAAGATCGATGCAGCGCACAAGGCTCAGGTAGACACGCTTCATGTAATACCTGTCCCGGTTCTCGATGCCGTTGGCAAGGTAGCCGTTCTCCCGGCCGTTGAAGGCGGCGCTGATCTGGGAGAATGTCTCCTCGGGGATGCGCGGGTCGAGCCCGTGGATCTCCGTCTCGAAGCGGATACATCCCTCTTCCGCGTAGTATTTGTGGCGGAGCGGCTGCTTGATGGTCTTGATGCCCGCTCCCGGAGGACAGAGCACTACAGGGCAGCCGCCTTTGACTGCGTTCTTCGGATAGAAGAGATATCCGAATATGGACTGGTTGGCATTGAGCATCAGCCGCACCAGATAACAGTCTATCTTGTCGGTGCAGTACTCAGGGGCAAGTTCTTTCGTATATGTCAGAGGGAATTCCTCCGCCTTGGCGACGTTGTCCTTCCAGAACTGTACGAAATCCTTGGGCTCGCCCGTGAACGGCATGATTTTGTCCACACTGAAACCGAGCTTGATGTGGTGTTCATATTTCACCCCGTCCACGGTCGTGGAGAGCCGGAGATCACGGAAGCCGGGGGTCTTTCTGGTCCCGATGTCCAGCGTCCCGCGCCCGGATTTGAGTTGAACGGTGCCGCTCCTGTCCGGCTCAAGGATGTCATCTGCGAGAGCATACTCCACGGTGCAGTCCCTCGGGATGCCGTATTTGTAGAACTGTATCTCAACTTTGGCGTTCTCCCCCGCCCGATAGAGCCAGTCGGCATGGTCCGGGACGGTAACCCAAAGATAGTCAGCACGGTCAGGATAGTTGCCGGCCAGCGCCGAAAGGCAGAGCAGGGCCGGGAGAATAAAGGTCATCAAACGTTTCATCTGTCATTAATCGGTTGTCGCGGACACAAATTTAGGTATTTTTCGTACATTTGCATCTATCCGCATTTATTTATGAAACACTGCAACATTTTTTCATCACACCTCCTCTCCGCCTTCGCCGCCGTACTGCTCTGCACCGGGGCGCTTGCCCAGCCGCTGATAAGCAGCCAGTGGGAGGGAAGCAGGGTAGCTTTCCTCGGAGACTCGATCACTGACGCACGCCAGATCGGAAGCACCAACAACATCTTCTGGAACAACCTCAAGGACATCCTCGGCATCGAGCCTTATGTCTATGGCATAAGCGGTCACCGGATGAACCAGATCGTCGGACAGGCCGAGAAGCTTGAGGCCGAGCACGGGCAGGCCGTGGACGCCATCATAGTCTTTGTCGGCACCAACGACTTCAACGGCAGCATCCCGCTCGGGGAATGGTACACATACTCCAGGGAAAAAACTCTCGATGACGGGCCGGCAGAGGTGGAGAAACTCCACCGCGAACTTGTCTACGCCGACTCCACTTTCCGGGGCAGGGCCAATGTCACCATGCGCCACCTCAAGACGCACTACCCCGACAAGCAGATAATCCTGCTCACCCCGCTCCACAGGGGCTTCGCCCGCTTCAACGACCGCAACATCCAGCCGCCGGAGTCGTTTGCCAACTTCTGCGGCAGCTTCATAGACGAATATGTCCAGGCTGTCAAGGAGATAGCCAACGTCTGGGGAGTGCCGGTCATCGACCTCAACAGCATAAGCGGCCTCTACCCTATGCTCGACAGCCAGGCCTCATACTTCCGCAACATGGACACCGACCGCCTGCACCCCAACACCCCGGGGCAGCTCCGCATGGCATGGGCCCTCGCCTACCAGCTTCTCGGCTACCCGGCCAGGTTCCCGAAATACATAGCCCTCTCCTTTGACGACGGCCCCAACACCGTGACCACCCCGAAAGTGCTTGACGTGCTCGAAGAGAACGGAATAGCCGCATCTTTCTTCGTCTGCGGCAAGAACATAGACAAGTCCACCGCCAAGGTGATGCGCCGCGCGGTCCAACTCGGCTGCGACATCGAGAACCATTCTTTCTCCCACCAGCACATGTCCCGGCTGACTGAGGAGCAGATCCGCGATGAAGTCAGCCGCACCGATGAGCTTATAAAGAAATGGACAGGGGCCGCCCCACGCTTTTTCCGTCCTCCGTACATCGACCACAACGAACTGATGCACAAAGTAATAGACCTCACCTTCATTCAGGGCGCCGGGGCCGATGACTGGAAAGGGGAAGTGGACGCTGCCGCACGCGAGAAGCTCATCCTGGACACAGTCAAGGACGGGGACATCATCCTGCTGCACGACTTCGAGGGCAACGGAGCCACAGTCGAGGCGCTGAAGATGGTGATACCGGAACTCAAACGGAGAGGTTTCGAATTCGTCACCGTGCCGCAGCTCTTCGACCAGGTGCGCGGATCAGCACCGGCACCGCACAACGGGAAGATTTACACCAATGTATATTGATTTACCACAATGAAGCATTTTTTTACCATCCTTCTGGGGCTGTCATGCATAGCGTGCAGCCCCAAAGTGTACGATGTGCGTGACTACGGCGCCGTGGGAGACGGCGTGCACATCGACTCGCCGGCCATCAACGCCGCCATCGAGGCCGCCGCACAGAAAGGCGGCGGAGTCATCCTCTTCCCGGAAGGGGTCTACTCCAGCTACTCCATCCGCCTCAAGGACAACATCACCCTGCGACTGGAGAAGGGCTCGGTAATCAAGGCCGCCAAGCCTACAGCAGAGCAGGGCTACGACCCGGCCGAACCCAACGAATGGGATGCCTACCAGGACTTCGGCCACAGCCACTGGCAGAACTCCCTCATCTGGGGGATAGGCCTGAAGAACCTCACCTTCGAGGGCGAGGGCACGATAGACGGCACGGACGCCCTCTCGCGCGGACTTGGACGCCAGGGGCCGGTGGCGGAAGCCAACAAGGCCATCGCCCTCAAGAACTGCAAGAACGTGACCATCAAGGGAATAAAGCTCCTCCAATGCGGACACTTCGCCCTGCTCCTCACCGGGGTTGACGGCCTCGTGATAGATGGGGTGCTTGCCGACACCAACCGCGACGCCTTCGACATCGACTGCTGTGCCGACGTCAGGATCACCAACTGCACGGTCAACTCGCTCAACGATGACGGCATCGTGCTCAAATGCTCCTACGGGCTCGGCTGGCCGAAACCCACGGAGAATGTCCTCATCGAGAACTGCAAGGTCTCGGGCTACGATCCGGGCACCGTATATTACGGCACCTACGGGGAGACGATCACCGCGGCCCCCGACCGTGACGGCCCGACAGGCCGCATCAAGTTCGGCACCGAAAGCAACGGAGGGTTCAAGAACATCACCATACGCAACTGCGAGTTCAAGCGCTGCCGCGGCCTCGCCCTGGAGACCGTTGACGGCGCCCCGATCGAAAACATAAGGATTTCCGGACTCAAGATGGACGACATCTGGAACTCCCCCATCTACATCCGCGTAGGCGACCGCATGCGCGGCCCGAAGGACCTGCCGGCCTCTTCCGCCCGCGACATCAGGATCTCGGACGTCACCGTGAAGAACTGCGACAGCCGCTACGCCCTGCTCATCGCGGGACTTCCCGGCAACCCGGTGGAGGACGTGACCCTGGAGAACATCCACATCCAGTACAAGGGCGGCCTCACCCTTGACGACGTGCGCGAACAGAGGGGCTCCAACCCGTTCTTCTTCGGACGCGGCAACGGCTACCCGGAGCCTTCGGCACACGGCATACAGCCCGCCTGGGGGCTCTCGATGCAGCATGCCCGCAACATCACTTTCAAAAACGTCACCATGGAGCTGATGCAGCCGGACGAAAGGGAGAAGACCTTCACCGAGGATGTCGAGAACTTCGTATGGGAGTAGCCAAATGGCATGGAAATTGACTAAAATGAAGTATCTTTGTAAACACAATGACATTTAACAAATGACCAATATGCCCATCAAAAATTATCTTGCGGTGGATCTCGGCGCTACCAGCGGAAGGACGATAGTCGCTTCCTACGACGGAAAGAAAGTCGAGATGCACGAGCTCACCCGCTTCAAGAACCCCATGATTCCCCTCGGAGGACATCTTTTCTGGGATCTACCCGCACTTTACAACGAGATCATCATCGCCCTCAAGAAGACCGTTGATGAGAACATCAAAATCGACTCCATAGGCATCGACACCTGGGGCTGCGACTTCGCCTTCTTCGGCAAGGACGGCCAGCTCCTCAGCCTCCCGTACTGCTACCGCGACCCGCAGACGGACGGCTCGATCGAGCGCTACATGAAGATGCACGACAAGCGCGAAGTCTACAACAGGACCGGCATACAGTTCATGGAGTTCAACTCCCTTTTCCAGCTCGACACCCTGCGCCACAACGGCTGCACCGCTCTGGAAAACGCCGACAAGATCCTCTTCATCCCTGATGCCCTCACCTATATGCTGACAGGCAAGGCCATCTGCGAATACACCGTGGCTTCCACCTCCCAGCTGCTCAACCCCAATACCGGAGATCTCGACAAGGAGCTCCTGATGAGCATCGGGCTGAGGCGCGACCAGTTCGGCGAACTCACACAGCCGGGGACAGTGATCGGCCCTCTCACAGAACAGATCCGCAAGGCCACCGGACTCGGCGAGGATGTCAAGGTGATAGCCGTCGCGGGACACGACACGGCCTCCGCCGTCGCTGCGGTTCCGGCCAGGGACGCCGACTACGCCTACCTCAGTTGCGGCACCTGGTCGCTCATGGGCATCGAATCTCCGAAACCTATAATAAATGACGAGAGCTACCGCCAGAACTTCACCAACGAAGGCGGCATAGAAGGCACCACACGCTTTCTCAAGAACATCTGCGGCCTGTGGCTCTTCGAGCAGTGCAGGCCGGAATTCAAGGATGTCCCGACCGAGATCGGACCTCTGACCGCCCTCTGCGAGACCACCAAGTTCGACTCGATCATCAACCCTGACGACCCGTCCTTCGCCCACCCGGCATCGATGACCAAGGCAATTGACGAATACTGCGAGCGCACCGGGCAGATCGTCCCGAAGACGCCGGCGGAGTACATACGCTGCATCTACAAGAGCCTTGCGCACCGCTACACGGCCATCATCGACATCCTGCGCGGACTGTCCCCGAACAAGATCAAATGCCTGCATGTGATCGGCGGCGGCTCTCTCAACAAGTACCTCATGCAGTTCACCGCCGATGCTCTCCAGATGCCTGTCATCTGCGGCCCTACCGAAGGCACGGCCCTCGGCAATGTCCTGCTGCAGATCAAGGCCGAGGGTCTCGTGAAGACTCTTCCGGAGATGCGCGCCATCGTGGCCGCCTCCGTGGAACTCAAGGAATATCACCCAAGCAACAAATAATCAATCAATAACTCAAAATGAAAGAATCAGTCAACAAAGCTTACGCAATCGCCAAGGAGCGCTATGCCGCACTCGGCGTCGATACCGAAAAGGTACTCGCTCAGATGCAGGATTTCCACCTCTCCCTCCACTGCTGGCAGGCAGATGACGTCAAGGGATTCGAGGTTCAGGCCGGGGCCCTCACAGGAGGCATACAGTCCACCGGAAACTATCCCGGAGCCGCACGCAACATCGACGAGCTCCGCGCCGACATCCTCAAGGCCAAGAGCCTCATCCCTGGCAACCACCGCCTCAACCTCCACGAAATCTACGGAGACTTCCAGGGCAAGGTCGTTGACCGTGACGAGGTCACTGTAGACTACTTCAAGAGCTGGATCGACTGGGGAAAGGAGAACAACACCAAACTCGACTTCAACTCCACCTCATTCTCACACCCGAAGAGCGGCAACCTCTCACTTTCCAACCCGGACAAGGGTATCCGCGACTTCTGGATCGAGCACACCAAGCGTTGCCGCGAGATTGCGGAGGCGATGGGAAAGGCTCAGGGCGACCCTTGTATCATGAACGTGTGGGTGCATGACGGATGCAAGGACGTGTCTGTCAACCACTATCTCTACCGCAAGCTCCTCAAGGAGTCTCTCGATGAGATATTCGCCACCAAGTATGAGAACATGAAGGACTGCATCGAGGGCAAGGTGTTCGGCATCGGCCTTGAGAGCTTCACCGTAGGTTCACACGACTTCTACACCGCTTATGCAGCCAAGAACGGCAAGATCCTCACCATCGACACGGGCCACTACCATCCTACCGAGAGCCCTGCCGACAAGGTTTCCGCAGTTCTCCAGTTCGTGCCTGAACTCATGCTCCATGTGAGCCGCCCTATCCGCTGGGACTCAGACCATGTCACCATCATGGACGACAACACCCAGGATCTCTTCTACGAAATCGTCCGCGCAGACGCCCTTGACCGCGTACACTACGGGCTCGACTTCTTCGACGGATCAATCAACCGCATCGGCGCCTATGTGATCGGAGCACGCTCTGCACAGAAGTGCATGATCAAGGCGCTTCTTGAGCCGAAGGAGATGATCAGCAAACTCGAACTCGAAGGCAGGACATTCGAAGTGCTCCAGTACATCGAGGAAGAGAAGACGATGCCATGGAACGCCGTTTACGAGGAGTTCTGCGTAAGGAACAACGTTCCTGTCGGAAACGAGGTCGTCCCTGTCATCGAGCAGTACGAGAAGGATGTAACTTCCAAGAGATAATTTCCAATGGGAGCATCCGTTCTACTGGGACTTCTTATCATAGCTGCTGGGGCTTTCTGCCAATCCAGCAGCTATGTTCCTATCAATAAGATCAAGAAATGGAGCTGGGAGAGCTACTGGCTGGTCCAGGGCGTGTTCGCCTGGCTCGTCTTCCCGCTGCTCGGGGCGCTTCTCGCGATACCTGAGGGGCATACTGTGGGGGATCTTTTCGCCCTTATGGGAGCGAACCCTGAAGCGACAGGCCTGACCATCCTCTTCGGCGCGCTCTGGGGTGTCGGAGGTCTTACTTTCGGCCTCGGCATGCGCTATCTGGGCGTAGCCCTCGGACAGAGCATCGGTCTCGGCCTCTGCTCCGGTCTCGGTGCCATTCTGGGTCCGGTCCTCACCGGCAAGGCAGCAAGCCTCACGATGGCAGTCATCATCGGAGTGGTCGTCACCATCATCGGCATCGCCATCATCGGAGTGGCCGGCGCGATGAAGGCCGCTTCTCTTCCTGAAGAAGAGAGAAAAAAGGCTGTCAAGGACTTCAACTTCGGCAAAGGCATCGTGATTGCGGTCATCTGCGGTCTTATGAGCGCCTGCTTCAACATCGGCCTCAGCTTCGGCGAGGACCTCTGCTTCGAAGGGACAGCCCCGCTTTTCAAGACTCTTCCTGCCACCATGCTGGTGACATTCGGCGGATTCATCACCAACGCCGTCTACTGCCTCTACCAGAACAGCAAGAACAAGACTTTCGGCGACTACGCCCAGGGTTCTCTCTGGGGGCACAACCTCATCTTCTGCGCCCTTGCAGGACTTCTGTGGTACAGCCAGTTCTTCGGACTCAGCCTCGGCAAGGGATTCCTCGAGGCCTCCCCTGTCCTGCTGACCTTCAGCTGGTGCATCCTGATGAGTCTCAACGTCATCTTCTCCAATGTCTGGGGCATCATCCTCAAAGAGTGGAAAGGATGCAGCAAGAAGACGATATATGTGCTCATCTGCGGTCTCGCAGTACTCATATTCAGCATCTTCCTGCCTTACATCATAGGATAGGAAGAATTCTGCTTAAAGACAAAGCCTGCCTGTCACGTATTAGAGTGACAAGCAGGCTTTACTTTATCATTAAAACCGTTACTTCTTCAGAGTTGGTGGGACGCTGATGGTGAAGTCGTTGGTGGAGTTGTTGGTGTCCACTATCTTGCCGTCGGCATCGCGCTTGCGGAGCACTGACTTGCCAAAGCGCTCCGGGTCGCTGTCGATGGTGGAGACGTTGGTATAGCCGGCATCGACGGTGGCGTTGAAGGCAAGGGTTCCCATATTCTCGGCCACAGCACAGTTGACTGCGTCAAGCACCCAGGCGTTTGGTATGATGTAAGCATCTTTGATGTCCCTTTCATAGTGATTCCCTTTGAAGTCCATCACCCTCTTGCCTTCCCACGGGTGCTCCTTCATGAAACTCTCTGAGGTTGTTCCGGCCGGGGCGAGCGCGAGCGCATAGCTCTCATAGCCGCGGTTGTGCAGCATGGTGAAGCTCCATGAGGACTTGAACCAGTTGACAAGGTTCGGAACGTCAGGGTTGTCAGTATCCATAAGCGTCTCGTTGCCAGCATCATAGAACTCGAAGTCAGCTTTGCTCAGATCGCACCCGACCTTGTTCTCGGACAGGAAATTCTGGGCGCTGAGGGCTATCACAAGAGACTTTCCGGCCTCGACAGCCACATCCTGCCCGTTTCCCGGTATCACGTACAAGGTGCTGACGCCCACACCGTCAGGGAGCTCAGGGTATGCCCAGTAGGCGCCGGTGGAAGACACCTGCGAATCTGTCTCGGAGACGGCGATCATCACCCCGTCGGCATAGAGGGTCTCAGAGGTGGTGTTGGTGAGCTTGAAGTACTGGTCCCCGTCTGCGGCATCATCGCTGTCTGACTCTGGGATGGTGAAGCCGGTGAAGAAGACCTCGTCGATGAGGAGCTCGCCCGGCTCTATATTGCGCCAGCTCTGGCGGAGCACCGCCCTCTCGAGCTTGATGTCATCGGTGGTGGTGACGGTCAGAGTAGCCTCGCGGTAGTCAGCTGTCGTGTTGGCATCAAAATGCAGGACAATCTTCTCCTCATCGCTTGAGACTATGGTCACGCCCTCACCTTCGAGGCTCGTCTTGTAGGTGAAACCCTGAGGGGCCGGAACGGTGACATCCTGTGCGAGTGCGCGCAGGTTGAAGCTGAGCTCTGTCGGGTCCGCAGGAGTTGCAGGACGGTTCTGCAGGATGGCGGCCGTCTTCACAAGGCCGTCAGCCTCGAAAGTCAGCTGGGCCGAGCGGGCGGCGGCATCGGTGTATCTGCCGAGTGTGACGGTCACTTCCCCGTCTCCGCTTCCTTCCTTAGGGGAGACTGTATACCAGTCAGAGCCGTCCGTGGTGAGGGTCCAGTCACGGTTGGACTTGACGGTGATGGTCTGTGTACCGCCCTCGGCGGTGAACTCGAGGCTTGCCGGCTCTAAGGTGAGGGCCGGAGCCTCCTTCTCTTTTTCGCAGGCGGCCAGAAGAAGGGCGGCCAGCGGGATGATAAGGTACTTTTTCATTTTTACTAAAACTATCATTACTAATAAGAAATTCCTATTGAAAGACTTATGCAGCAGGCCGTCTGCCGGTCGCGCAGTGTGCCCGAGGCGGACAGAGTGGAGAATATCGCCATCCGTCCATCAAGTTCACGCTGCGCCATGAGCTGCAAGGAGGCATGTGCAAAGTCTGAAGACTGGAAAGCATACTTGTCAGCATAGGCCTGAAGAATGCGGCTGTCCATGCATTGCAGGGAAGAGCTGCTCTGAGGGAACAGGCAATACCCTGCAGAAGCCCCGGTCCGGTACAGCCATCTTCCCCGCTCCGTGCTGAATGCCGCAGCCAAAGTGCCGTCCCAGGCACGGTAACGCACGCTTGATGACGGGTAGACGTAAGACTCTGATAAACTTGTGAAGCCCGTGGAGGGCAGCACCTGCCATGTCCCGTAGCCACAGTCAAATTCCACCGCTCCGGACAGCGAAGCTGACAGGCGATCGCGGCTGTACATGTCCATGGAAAGCAGGTCGAGATAAAAACCGGAGGCTGCGCAGTCTATGACATTCTCTCTCCCGTCCCTGCTCTCGAATGTCAGCCGTGCTTCAAGCGCGGCATTTCCGGAAGGACGCCAGGAGGTGAAGGCTTCCAGCGTCCCTGTCGCCAGGGTGGTGAGCGGGGCGTCGTTCTGGTTGGACAGATACCTGGTCACGGAAAGCCACTCATAGGACACACCCCCGACGAGACGTCCATGCATGACGCTCCCGACCGCACTGGCCGAGAACCCCTGTCCGGCATAACGTGTCGCGGCGAACACCCCGGTGCTGCGAAAGCGCCAGTAATCCCGGCCAAGGCCCGTAGCATGGAAGAGGGTGGTGTTGGCACCCTTGTTGCTGACGAAGGTCACACTCTGGTCCTGATTGTACCGTCTGTAAGAGGCATGGCCTATAAGGCACCCCTCTTCAAAGACGATCCCGAGCGAGCCGCCGGCATTGAAATCGGAAGATATGTTGCGCGGGCGCGGGTCGAAAGTGCGGTACTCATGGACCGCCTTATAACTCCCTCCGAGGGAATAGAGGAGATTCCCGCTCCTGTGCATCCACTCCCCCCGGAAAGCATAGACCTCGTTCTGGAGATTACCCCCTACAGTATCCACTAGCACATAGGGCTGGAGCAGCTCGAAATCGGCTGTCTCGTTGAGCAGCACATTGCTCTTGACCGCCCTGCGGTAACCGACCGAGCCGCTTACCGCCGAACCGCCTTTGAGACGCAGGAAAGAGCCGGCATCGAAACGGCCCTGCCTCAAGCCGTCGCCCTCCTCCGGGACGAGAGCCTTGCTCTCCTGCCTGAAGTCAAACGATGCGGAGGCGGAAGAAAAGGAGGCGTACGGGGAAAGCAGACCGTAGGAGGAGGCCATGCGCATGGCGGCGGCGTTGCCCACTGCAGTCAGAGGGTCGAGATGCTGGAGAGTGCGCACATTGACGGAAAGGCTGTCCTGAGCCTGCACCCCAAACGCCGCATGGGCGGCTATCATCATGACGAAGAACTTTTTCATAGCATAAGGAGATCAAATTCGAGCGTCACCTCGTCCTCAAGTATATTGACCGAGTCATTTGGAGAGCGGTGCGCATAGCAGCGGACTTTCCTTACCGTGCCGTCAGGGAGGGTGGCGCTTCCGTCAAAAGCGAAAATATAAACCCCCTTGAGAACCCTCAGGGTGCAGGAGCCGTTGGTGAAAAGAGGGTATTCATACTCCTCGCCGGTATTCAGGTTGCGGAAGAAGTTGCCGTCCAGACTGTTGTCCACCTTTATCGCCACGAGGCGGTTCTCCCCCGCCACAGCCTTGAGGGTCACCACAGAATATATGTCATCACCTGACTTGCCGCACGAGACGATGCAGGCGGAGACGAAAAAGACCAGAAAAACGTTTATCAGCCTTCTCATATCTTGAAATCAAGTTCCATCCCGAAATACGGGGTCACACTCCTGCGCACCAGAGCCTCACCCCGCCAATAATCAGGCGTGACATCAAATATCTTGTTGACATACAAGGAGCAGGAGACCTTGTCACGGTAGAGTTTCTTGCTCACTTTTAGGTTGACATTCATCGCGAACGGGGTTCTCTGATACTCGTACAGGGATGCTGTGTAGTCCCGTATAAGATAGCGAAGCACGGCGTCTTCCGCTGCCGCGGCGGCATCGAAAGGATGTACATCCCCGGCCTTGTCCATGTACGACTCGGGATACTTGCTCTCCGGCATGGACCGGTACCCGGAGAACCACCGGCACTGGAACGAGGTCGAGAAGATCAGCCCCAGACTCGGAACCTGCGTATCGAACATCAGGTTCGTGACAAGCGAGTCATAGAAACTCCCGTCGTTCATCTCATATATTCCGATATACGGGTAAGGTTTGCCGTCTATCATGACGCTGGGGCGGTAGTACTCGGGCTGGCTGTTCATGTATTCTGTACGGAGCCATGCCCCGTTGGCGGTGATCCTGGTGTTGATGGCCTTGATCCGGCGGGTGCTGAAGCTGAACTCCAGCCCCTGCTTGAGGGTACGGCTGCCGTTGGTCGAGTAACTGTAGGCCGTGAGGGTGGTGTCGTTCTGGTAAGGGAGTCCGTCGAGGGACGGCGGGCCGGTCAACGAGGATTTGTCTATCACGGACGCATCGTATTTCTTTGCGACCACGGAGAGGTATTCGTAGCCATAACGGAAGCCGGATGTCATGTCTTCCCGGAACCTGTCTATCGAGAACGAATAGCCGTTCCAGTCCGCATCGGCACCGATTTCCCATTTGAGGTTGCTTGCGGGCTGCAATGCCTTGTTGGTCGGATCGATCTTGTAGACGAGCATGTTGACCCTCCTGAGATTCTCTTCCACCGGCCAGTAGTTGAGCTGAGTTATGTCCCCGTATATCGGATCGGGGAAAAGCATGTCCATGGTCGGGAACTTGGTGTGGCGGCCTATTCCCCCGTATACACCATAGTCGAGTTTGTATCCGCCAAGCAGGACGGTCGGCAGGGCGATGCGCAGATTGGTGCGGGGATCAAGGTAGGGTTTCATGTTGACTTCGTACCCGTTCCCGGCCCCTCCCATCATTTCGGCACGCAGACCGAGCACCCAGTCGAGGGTGACGGGGCCGAGCGGCCTGGAAAAATGGTCTTCCGCATAGACGGAGAACTGATGGGTGGCGGGAATGGCGCTGTATGGACGCGGACGAACCCCCATGCTCGTGGAGAAAGGTCTTGAGGTATCGAAGATGGTGCCGCGACCGAAATTTTTGTCCATGCTCCACTCGGCCCCCGTCTGGATCTTGTGTGCGCCTTTGGCAAACAGGGCCGAAGTGCTGACGAAGGCGTAGAACGGACGTCCGTCCACCTGGAGCGTCGCATCATATTTGGCCGGGATTATCAGGGCGTCATGCTCGCCCGGCTCAAGTGAAGTGGATACCGGTGTGGCCTTGCCGAGGGCGTTGTGCCTCCAGCGGTCGATGAGGTCCCTTTCGTAAGTGAGCGAGGCATGGCTCTCCCAGGAGCGGAAGAAAGACGAGTCGCGCATGGACCTCACAGTATAACCGCCGCTGAGGGCGAACTTGTTGTAGGTGGAACTGTACGTCTCTATCGGCATTCCGCCATCGGCGATGTCCAGGTCAACATCTGACTTCTGCTTGTCAAAAGACCCGGTATAGTCGAGGCTGGCCGTGAGCTGCCTGCTGAACTTCTCGCCTCCGATGTCCTTCCCCGCTCTGAGGCTGGCGGTAAGGCGTTTCCAGTTCTGGCGCGTCTGGCGGGGGTCCGCGCGGGAATCAAGGAAATTGACACTAGCGTTGAGAGTGGTCCTATCGGGCTTTTCTCCCCACTCGAAACCCTTGCCGAGGTAGAAGAGTTTGCTCTTCATGTCCGATTTGAAACGTCCGTGCAGATCGCTTCCTCCGCGCTTCCGCACGATGTTGACAAGACCGCTGGTGAGGTCTCCATATTTGACTGAGGCTATGCCGCGGACTATGTCCACGTTCTCTATGTCCTCCGTGCTTATCTCGCGCATGTCGGTCCCGTAATTGACGTAACTGCTCCCGTAGCTGCTGTAGGCCGGAGTGGACTGGAGGTTGGCATCATTGTCCAGAGGCCTGCCGTCCACAACGAAACGCGTCCCCAGAGCCGAAGTGGCATAGTCGCTGTTCGTCAAGGCATTGGCCGAACGGAGATTGATGAGCTGCGGACTGCTCAGCGAAGGATCCTTGGCCATTCCGCCCGGCATCAGTTCGAGTATGTCCGCGAAACTTGACGGCTGGATATGCGCTATGGCATCCGTCCCGATCCTTGTCGAAGAGGTGACGCCGCGGTTTTCGGTGGCCGTCACCACCACCTCCCGGAGCTGCTCCGTGTCGGGAGCAAGATTGAACGACAGGGACGTGTCCTTGTCCAGGACAAGAGTCCTTGAGGCGTCAAGATAGCCCATGTACGACACCTTGACCTCGTATTTCCCGGCGGGAAGGCCGCTTATGGCATAGCGGCCGTCATCCCCCGAGACAGCCCACTTGAATGTCTGTCCTCCCCTCTGTACAGTAACTGCCGCCGCTGACAGCGGGGAAGAATCGGACGCGTCCCGGACAAAGCCTGTCAGGGAGAAAAGCTGTGCGACCACAGCAAGCGCCGAAAGCATGACATTCATGACACAGTAATTGAAAAACGCCGCAAAGATAAAGTCACGCGTTACAGGCGGCAATCCCAATTTCGGGGTATCTTTCCTGAGCGGCATCCCCATTTATGGTGATTTTACAGGATCGGGGCTCAATTTTACCTGCACGGCACTTAATTTTGCCGCAAAACCAGCAAGAATGGAAGACAATGTAATAGTCTGCGACCGTCTGACACATTATTATGGCAGGCGCCGCATCTACTCTGACTTGAGTTTCACTGTCGCCAGAGGCACGATCACAGGCCTTCTCGGCAAGAACGGGACCGGCAAGACGACCACCATCAACATCCTGATGGGCTATCTCAAGCCGACAGCGGGACGCTGCTCGGTCTTCGGCGAGGATGCCGCCGCCATCAGCCCGCTCACCAGGGCGAGAATAGCGCTGCTGCTCGAAGGCCATGTCCAGTACTCTTTCATGACAATAGGGCAGATAGAGAAATTCTACTCCCGATTCTACCCGAAGTGGAACAGGGACGCCTACTACGAACTGATGTCGCGGCTCAAAGTCGCCCCCGGCCAGAAGATCTCCAACATGAGCAACGGCCAGAAATCCCAAGTGGCGCTGGGGCTGATACTTGCCCAGAATGCTGACCTGCTGGTACTTGACGATTTCTCTCTGGGGCTGGATCCCGGCTACCGGCGCCTCTTCATAGAATATCTGCGCGACTACGCCAAGTCCGAGGGCAAGACGGTATTCATGACCTCGCATATCATCCAGGACGTTGAGAAACTGGTGGATGACTGCATCATCATGGACTACGGCCGGATTCTCTTCCACGACAAGATCAGCACCCTGACTGGAAGCCTGCTCTGGTACACATACACGGGAGCCGCACCTCAAGCCTCGGAGCGGATCCTCCACCCGTCGGAATACCGGGGACGCTCGGAACTCTACTCCTTCGCCGGACCGGAGGAAATCCGGAGCCTGCTTGATGCCGAAGGAATACGTGCAGAAGATCTCAAAGCAGAACACATGAACCTCGAAGACGCCTTCATCGGGCTCACAGGAAAATACTGATTATGTTCAAGTCAATGATATACAAAGAGTGGCTGAAGACCGGGGCGGCCATCGTGTGCATGGCCCTCATGCTCATCGGGTTCACCGCCTACGATTTCCTGGCCCTCGCCAAGAACGCTTCCCTGCAGGGCTACGGCTTCCTGTGGAGCTATGCTGTCGGAAAATACTCGATCCTGGTGGACAACCTCATCTACCTCCCCGTCATCTGCGGACTTGCCCTCGCTGCAGCCCAGTTCATCCCGGAGACATACCGCAAATGCCTCAAGCTCACGCTGCACCTTCCGATGCCGCAACTGAGGACGGTGTCGATCATGCAGGGATACGGCCTCGCCGTGCTGCTGGGGCTTTTCATCATCCAGAGCGCATCGCTCGGCATTTTCCTCAGCCATTATCTTGTATCAGACATAGTATGGAGGATACTCTTCTCGCTTCTCACATGGTATTGCGCCGGCCTGTGCGCATATATATGGGCAGGAGCGATAATACTTGAGCCGGCATGGAGGATGAGGATTTTCGAGACCGTGCTGATGCTCGCCATCCTGAGCACATTCTTCCTTTCATCCCAGATGATGGGATACAGCTGCGGACTGCTGCCCCTGGCGATTGTCACCACGATTGCTGCCCTTCCGCTCATCCACTACAGTGTAAGAAGATTCAAAGACGGAGTACAATGAGAAAAACAGGAAACATATATCTCGCGGTCATGACGGCCCTGCTTGCCATCTGGCTGCTGCCACGGCTCTGGTACATCATCACGGCCAAGTCGTATTCTACGCCGTTCACCCTGTACAGCTGCATCGCCGAAGATTTCGTGTCACTTGAGGACAACTCCGGCAAGGATTTCATATTCAAGGACTCCCAAGGCCGGGAATACGGCGACAGCGTGCTGCCGTTTTTCTACTACCGCGTGCTGAGCAGCCGCCACAACGCCCCGGAGACCATAAACGGGAAACAGTATACCGGTGAACAGATCGAGGCAGGCAACATCTTCTTCTCCACCTCCCCGAAAGAGGTCAACATCCCGGAGATGAACGTCCACATGCTGCTTGAATCCGACCCTCCGCGTCTGGAACTCGAAGATCCGGAATATGCCCTCGTGACACGTAAAGACGGGGTACGTATCATGGAAATGGCGACAAACAGAAGTGCCACGGCGCTTGAGCAGGCTTTCAACGTAGCCCTGGATTCCATCGGCTTCCGCTTCCCCGCCGTGATAGTGTCCGGCAACCCGAGCACCCGCAAAGCCTACGATGAAGGCTATATGTTGACGGATGCGGATGGGCAACTGTTTCACCTCAAACTCGCTGACGGAAAGCCTTTTGTCGAGAGCATCCCTACCGGCGGACTGGAGCTGAAACACATCTTCATCACGGAAAACGAGAACCGCGCCTCGCTCGCCTACCTTTTCGACGGCGGGGGACGCTTTTATGTTCTGGACAGCCTGAGAAGAGTCATCCCTACAGATGTGAGGGCCGATGTCACAAGGCAGAGTGTCATGCTGGTGGGGAATATCCTCGATTTCACCGTCCGTGTCAGCGACAGCAAGGGAGAGGACTATTGGGCCCTCGAGTCCGGCACTTACAAGACAGTCAAGACCATGCGCCGGGACTACCCTAAGGATGATGGATTTGATCTTCCGAAGTACATATTCCCCGCCCGTCTCGTGCTGAGTTCATCCCTTGACGGCAGGATAAGACCGCGTCTTGTGGACTTCTCATGGATCGGGCTTTGCGTGGACATCGCCGCCATCGCAGTCGTGCTTCTCATTGTCCTGCGGAAGAAGCGCGAATAATCAAGAACCCCATCCCGGTGGCGACTAATACACTGACTGTCAACACAATAGACAATAAGCCTATCTTGATTTCAGCATAGGCTATCAAGCTTTTTTATTGATAGTCAAATTGTTATCCGCCACCACAAACTCGGGGTGTCTGGCGGCTCATGCCACGAGGGCACGGTACAGCCTGAAGAGACGGGCGACGATGTCGCTCTCAGAGGAGTCCGCAGGGAAGCCGTAGGCCTCCAGAACGGCAGCATCGTTGGCGCGGTGGGCGCGGCGTAGTTCCACGGGCATCGTCAAGCTGTCGTAAAGATCGGCCAGACTGCAATCCGGATATAGCGCCCGGGCATCCAATATACCCCGGGCTGTCTGTCTGATTTTCTCCATCTGCACGCTTGACGGTGACGGCCAAGGGAAATTGTTGTAGACTATATCCTTTGAATAGCGGTAATCCGACTTCAGTCTGCCACACACGGCACGCATCCAGGCCATGTGGACGGAAGATTCGAGTATGCCGAAATGATATATGGTGGCGTGAGGGATTATAAACACCAGATCGCTGCACATATTTTCTGATGACAACATACCCATAGGTATATAGTCCCTTTTCTCTGATGATACTTTAGGCACAACCATATAATCCGAATCCGGCATATTCTCCACATGAAAGCGGGTAGGCCTTTCTGCAAGTTTTACAGTCCCGGTGCTGGGACTGGACAGCCTGTAGTTCCTCACCGCCTGGACTCTCTTCATGCATTCAGGCATAGACCTCAGGATGTTCGGCGGGCAGTCCCCAAGCCAGAGGCAGTAACGTGGCGAGCGGTTGATGAACTCCTGCGATCCCCAGAAAGGTCTGAACCACCGGGCGGAGGCCGGTTCTTTGGCGACAAACGCTTCCTTCTCCTCTTTTGTGAAGAGATAGTTCCCGCCGTCTATCGGCTTATTCCCGATGCCAATCTCAGGCACATCGCACAGGGGCTTCGTCCTGCCCTCGATAAACACATCCTCAGCATCAATAAGATATGCATTGACATGGGATGCCGTATGACGGATGCCTGACTCATCGACGATGAAGCGGCCGATCGAGGAGGCCCTTCTGCTGAAGCCTACGATTACGCAATGCACATGAGCCTTCTGGCTGGCCTCACTGTCCCATCTGAATGTCCTGTAGGCAAAGTCAATATGCGCGCCAGCTTCCATGAGCGGCTTCCAGAGCGCCGCGACGGATTCGCCCTGACAGATGGAGTTGGTGGAGACAAGGGCAGCTGCAACATCCTTCCCTTCAGCTATATAGTCAAATGACTTCTTGTACCATCCGCTCACATAATCAAGATTGCCGAGATTCTTCCACTTCGCACCGAAGACTTCCGCAAGATCCTCCTTCTGTTCCTTGCCCATGAGACGGGCCCCGATAAAAGGCGGATTGCCCATGATGTAGTTAAGCTCTGATGCTGGAATAACCTCATTCCAGTCCATGCGCAGGGCGTTGCCCTCATGTATGTTGGTGTAGGATTTCAGTGGCAGCGGATTCAGTTCGAATCCGATGATTCTGTCCGTCTCCTGCATCATCTGCGATTCGGCTATCCAGAGGGCCGTCTGAGCCACGGAACATGCGAAGTCGTTGATTTCCATGCCATAGAACTGGTTGATGCTTACCCGAATCGGGTTGACCAGATCGCCCATCACACGGTCGGTGCCATATTTGATGCGCAGGGCCTCGTTTTCCAGACGCCTCAGCGAGATGTATGACTCCGTCAGGAAGTTGCCGGAGCCGCAGGCCGGATCCAGGAATCTCAGCCCGGAGAGTTTCTCCTGAAACGCGGCAATGCGTTCTTTTCTGGTTCTGACTACTGAGCATTCCCTGATGCCGGTCAGTTCAGACTTCAATCCGTCAAGGAAGAGCGGATCTATGACTTTATGTATATTCTCGATGGAGGTGTAGTGCATCCCTGCTGAGCGTCGGGTCTGCGGATTCAAAGTGGACTCGAACACCGCACCGAATATTGTCGGGCTTATGAGGGACCAGTCGAAGCCGTCAGACGCACGCTGCAATATCAGGCTGCGGATTTCCTCGTTGAAGCGGGGAATCTCGATGTCCCCGGCGAACATTCCCCCATTGACATAAGGAAATGCAGACAGGGCCTCGTCCATATACGGGTCGCGATCTTCGGGAGGAGTGTCAAGGACACGGAATAGTCCGATCAGGGCATTTCGGAAATCATTGGCGGAGAATCGTGCCATATAGTCATGGAACATGTTCTTTTTCCCGAATATACCGGCATCTTCGGCATAGAGGCAGAACACGAGGCGAACGCAGAGTTTATTGAGGGATTTCTGCGACTCGGGATTGTCTGGATCAATATATTGGGAAAGAATCCTGTCGTAGAGGGCTCCCACTATCTCTCCGGCTTTTATACTGACTTCCAGTTCCTTCCGGATATGGACATGGTTATCGTCTACAAGAAAAGACAGTCGGTGGAATTCCTTCTCCAAATCTGTCAGATGAATGATTTCAGGAGCATCGCCAGGACGCTCCATGTCGTGGATTTCAAAAGTCTTGAAGTTGCATGCCACTATCCACTGCGGCTTCTTCGAGACCGGCAGTCCGGAGGCATAGCGCCATGCCTGCTGGTATGGAGTGAGTTCCGATCCGTCCGACTGCCTATACTTGGCCGTAAGATCCACATGGACTCCTTTCTGCTCTATCAGCACCTTTGTGGCGGGGATATAGCCGTCGATGAAATCGGAACCTTTCTCTTTGGTTATTGTCTTGACCGGTATCTCGAATTCAATCGCTTTGACCGGGTCTTCAACTCCAAGCACATCATGCAGAAGGGCCATCCAAAAGCGCTGGGTCTCTCCCTTTTCATAGCCTTTTCCTGTCCATTCTTTAACGAACTGCCGGACAGCAGACTTTTGATTGTTTATAAAATTCATAGGATCAACATGATTAGGGATATCTCAGCTTCTGTCGGCTTTCCAACCGTCCACGGTGCGGGTCTGAGATGAGAAGTTGATGCCGAGCTTTATTATTTCCTTGCCGCTTGAGAGGAACGGCTTGTCGTAGCCCTTCGCCTCTATCTGTTTCAGTGCTTCTTCCGGCGAGAGGTCGCGCTTCAGTTCAATGATGTAGACGTATTTGTCGGTGTCGAAGACTATGTCTATACGCCCGTTGGAGGTGCGGTACTCCGTCTTGACGTACAGCCCCATCATCTTGAGCATCACCGACATCGTGTTCTGGAAATACAGTTCAAGGTCACCCTGGATCTCATAGCTGTTGTCCGAGAGGAACGAGGTGAAGCGATCCATGAAGCCCTGCACATCGCCGCGCTCGATGTCCTCGACAAAGTTGTAGACTGAAAAATCACCTTGAATCAGGGCAGGGGCGTAGAGTTGACTTAGGGAGTTCAAGAATCCGGCCTTGACCTCCTCGTTTGGATAGTCAAGGGTGTAGGTGTTGAAGCGTTCGTTGTAGCTCGTGATGGTCAAGTAGCCCGTCTGGTACATCAGAGTTATCGGGGCCGGGGCCACGTAGTTCGCTCCTGTCAGTGTCTCCACGGAAACTTTGTCTTTGGAGATGTTGTCCAGATTACATTTGATCTGCTTCAGGTAGCGGACAAGGAAAGTCGGGGTGCCGGTCTCGAACCAGTACATGCGGAATCTGTTAGCTTTGAATGTGTTGAGCAGGCTGAAGGGATTATAGACACCTGCAGCGCCTTCGCTGAAATGATAACCGTCGTACATCGTCTTGAGCTTCCCATAGCATTCTTCCTTGGTCAGGCCGCAATGTCGGGCCAAAGTGGAGACGCTCTCATCGAAATACGTCTTCAGTTCCTCCTCCGAAACTCCGCAGATGTCCGAAAAACCAAGATCCATCGAGATGTCGTTGAGATTGTTGAGCCCGCTGAAGATGCTCATCTTCCCGAGCTTGGTGACTCCCGTGAGGAAGGCGAAACGGATGAACTCATCCTTTCCCTTGATGACGCTGTAGAAGCCCTGGAGCTCCCGGCGGAACGCTTCCATCAGTTCCGGGGCATCGATGTTGTCCACTATCGGCTTGTCGTATTCGTCGATGAGGATCACCACCTTGCGCCCAGTCTTGCGGTATGCCGCGTCGATGACATGCTCAAAACGTACACTCGCCACTTTTTCGGAAGTCCGGATTCCGTAGATTTCTTCCTGGGCGGACAAGAAAGAGTTGAGTTTCGAATGAAGCTCCTCCACTTTGGAGTAAGCGGCTCCAGTCAGATCCAAATGCAGCACCGGATACTCGAGCCACTCTTTCTCCAGACCCTCCATCGCCAGTCCCTTGAAAAGATCCTTACGGCCACGGAAATATGCCTCCATCGTCGAGACGAGAAGGCTCTTCCCGAAACGCCTCGGCCGGCTCAGGAAGTAATACTGTCCGGTCGAGGCAAGATCGTAAATTTGAGTTGTCTTGTCAACATAGACAAAACCGCCGGTTATTATCTTCTCAAAGTTCTGTATTCCGATAGGGTACAACATAATACTCAATGCTTAATCCACAAATATAATGATTTTCAAGCACCACTCGAAAAATCAAGGCAGCCTCCTCAACCCTTCCCAACGGACATTCCATCTGCCGTCCTTAGGGAAACCAGGGTTATGCTCAGTGCAGCCGTCCCAGCCGGCGCACATAAGGGCGACGGCGGTCAGAAGTCCCCCGTTTCCGGGAAGATAGCAGCGCAGACGGGCATCCTGATAATTGTGCCCGTTAGGCAGGTACGTGTTCGTCCTGTTCTCCATCATGATGGCATCCACGGCCTTTTCCGGTTCTCCCATCCTGACCGCGTTCATGCAGGTGGTCGGATAGTCCCAGCCCCAGGTCTTGTTCCAGTTCCAGTTGTCCAGCACCCAGTCCAGGGTGTTCTTCATCGTCTGAGTCTCAACCTGTGCGGTCTGCGGCAGCACACCGGCTGCGGCAAGCACGGCCATGTGGTCGGAGTACATCCTTATGTCCGAATAGGTGTCAGGCTCGCTCTCGGCGGCCAGATAAAGACCGTCCCTTGAGGCAAGATGCGAGAGCTTCGATATGATCGTGTCCCACTCGGGATTGCGCCCAAGCCCGCGGCGCTCCCGCCAGAGCTGGGCTGTGCTCAGGCCGAAGTGCCAATAGGACAATTCGAAAGGCGGATTCACGGTCTTGTCGGCCCGGAGAGTCTCCTGGGCCGCGATGCATCCCTTGAGCACATAGCGGTCATTCTCAGCGTCATAAGTAGCGAAATCAGCCATAAACTCCGCCGTCTCGTCAACCAGATGGCCATATTTCTCCAGAACCTCCTTAGAAGGCGCAGCCCTGTACAGAAGTTCGGCAAGATATATCAGGTGCGGCTGCTGCCAGATGAGGAAAGATCCCGTGTTGGACGGGGCCTCCACTCCGGAGGGGTCGGTCATCTTCATCCAACGTACACCTTTGAAACCCTGCCGTTCCGCGATGCCTCTTGCCACAGGCTCGACCTTGCCGTACCACGGGAGAGTCCGGGCAAGAAGGTCCTCATGTCCCCATAGCGGGAAATGGGCCTGGTGCCACCACACCATCTCCATGTGATGTTTGCCGAACCAGGAGTTGTACGTGAGCCCGGTCTCCTGCGGGGGCACGTCTCCGCAGCACTGGATGGCGAGCAGATACTGGCTGAGCACCACCCGGCGTTCAAGTTCATCGGCCCGTGGATCTGTGCAGGCGCTGAAGTCCACCACCGCCCCGTCTTCCCAGTAGGACTGCCAATATCGGGACGATGCCTCGCGTGAGACGGCCGCAGTGGAGCGCTCCGCAGACGGGCGGGTCTGACTGAACTCCGCCGTGAAACTCCAGCCATCAGCATCCGGGGTCAGCATCAAGGCATTGCGCCCGAGCCTCGAAAAGACAGCATTGTCATAGCAGATTTTGATATAGTACACCGTGGTGCCGAGCGTGTGGCGCAGTATCACCATCCCGTCACTTTCCTGGTCTATCTCCGTATCGTGGAGCGCGTCTTTGCTCCAGTCGCAGGCGTCGTCTGCATGCGCCCCGGTCGGATACGGGAAACGGAAAGACACCGGGATATGGGCCCTGGTGTTGATGGAGACAGCCACCTTGTCACTGTAAGGGTCGCATGAAGTCAGCACATCCACCTCCTCTCCGCGGGCGAAAAATGATGAACGGATCACCCCCTCCCACATATCGAGGGTCTGGTCGATTTCGCTGAGTTCGGAAGGCTCAAGCCCCTGAAAACCGATCACCCCGAGATGAAGGCGGTGCGGGTTGACACGATACCAGTCCGATGCGGCCTTGCCGCGGCCTTCCTTGAGCTGGCAGGCGTAAAGTTCCTCATGCCCACGCCCGAAATCATAGGCTTTGAGCGTCTCCTCGAAGCGAAGATTCTCCGGGTTGTCAAAAGAATGCCAGCCCCACTGGGACTGCGTGCCGAGAGGAACCCCCTTGGAATAAAGGGTCTGGAAAGTCTGGAGGCCTGTCACATCTACAGTGAAGGCGAAGCGGCCGTTGCCCACCGACAGGGAAGAAAGAGTGTCGATGGACGCGACATGCGGATTGTTGCGCTCCACAAGGGCGTAGCGGTCAATCTTGACACCGCCGCATGACACGGCAAGGGCGGCAAGAGCGACCAGAGCTGATAACTTGGTCATATTTTGTTGGTTATTGTTTCTTTCTCCAGAAGCGGGAAGTGATGTCCTCTCCCCTGTGGTAGAGCCTCTGGTTGGTGGTATTCTCATTGAGAGGGCCAAGTTCCTCGACATAAGGCCCCGTCTTCACATAGTCGAAGGCCTCCTTGAGCTCATCCTCGATATCCTCCCTGCCGGAATACAGGGCGGTCTCGACCCCGGGCCAGGCCCTGCGAAGATGTGAGGCGAGGCGAAGAAGGGCCTGACGGTCATTGCCCTCGCCAAGGAAAAGCAGACAATTGACGCCGAAATTGTCTTCTATCATCCTGTCAAGGGCCTCTTCCGTGAGCTCCTCGCCTATGTCACGGCGAAGAAAAGGAGAGTGGCATCCCGGACAAGAACCCTGACAGTTCGTGATTTCGACTGCCAGGGTCACTCTGTCGGGTATTTCTTCCAGGACCACGTCCGTGAGTCCGGGCAGATATTTAATCATCGCTGCAAGGACTGTAGAATCTCTTGTTCGCCTCCTCCTGCCGCGGTTCCGCAAAGGATGAGACCCTCTTGAGATAGCCTATCACCCTCGTGAGATAGTCGATGTTGGTGCTGCCGCACTTCGGGCACTTGGTCAGCGTGTCCTTGCTGATGTAGCCGCAGTCATTGCAGACGGTGTTGCGGACATTGAAAGTGAAGTAGTTGGTGCCGTAGTGGGCCGCCACATTCAGAAGTCTGCGGTACTGCTCCTTGGAGAGATGCTCCGCGAGGTTCATGTGCAGGGCCGAACCTCCGTCGAGGTACTTCACGAAATCCTCCCCGTGAAGCTTGAACTTGTCGATCATGGATACCTCGACATCCTCCGGATTATAGAAGTATGAGCTGTAGAGATTGTGCTTCCCTGAGACGAAATAGCCGTCCTTCTTGTCCCACTTGTAGTTTTTGGCGGCAAGGTTCTCGGCCGGGACGAACTCGGTGTTGAACATGGCCTCAGGGGTGCGGTCCTTGCGGTTGGAGATGTTGATTGTCTCCAGGACCGTGTTGACGAAGTCGCCGTACTCGGGGTTCGGGGATATCTTGAGCCCGAGGAACTCGGCGGCCTCGGTGAGACCGTTGACACCCACGGTGAGGTACTGCTTCTTCATGTCGATGAAGCCGGCCTTGTAGACATCCAGCATGTCGGCCTTGAGGAAGTCCTTGATGATCTCGTTGAACGCGATCTGGTACTTGTGCACGCGCTCCGTCATCTCGGTGAGGTCCTTGTCTATATAATTGGTATAAAGATCATCCTTGTCGTAGAAGTTGGACCGCGGGTCGAGAGGCTTCCCGGCCGGGAGAGTGACTCCCCTGCGCTCCAGGAAATAGCGCCGCACCGCGTCCTGGATGAGGCGGTTGAGGTTGATGGTCATCACTGACTTGGAGCCCGTGGCCACAGAGGCCGTTCCCATGGAATACTGGTGGGTGGTGTGGTTGTGGGCGCTGTCCTCTTTGTCCTCGAGATCCTTGAGGCTGTTGCGCAGACGGCAGCAACTTGACAGGGAGTCGGGGCTGTTGGAGATGTAGCAGAAGAAGCTGTGGCCCTTGGCCCACATCTCGGCGGTGAAATCGGCGTAGTCCTTGTCGAGATAGTCGTCCCCGCCGTCGGTCAGCAGGGCCATGGTCTCCACCGGGAAGGTGAGTATATAGCGGCGGCGCTCCTCGTTGAACCAGTTCATGAAATGCTTCTGGAGCCAGTCGAGGGTCTCCCACTTCGGGGCGGTCCCGTCAGGGAAACGGAAATCCCCGAACACCCCCTGGAAATAGTTGCGGTCGAAGTAGCTGATGTTCCAGAACACCGTCTGGTAGCCCCTGTTGCCGGCAGGCATGTTCATGGAGTGCACGACCTGCTGGAAGTAGTTGTCGATGACCTTGACAAGAGTGCGCCTTTTGGCGTTGAACTCCACCACCTCGTCCAGACGGGAAAGGTAGTCCTCCCCGTAGTCCTTGCGGATGAAGTAGTCGAGGTACATCAGGAACTCCGGCGTCGCCACGGCCCCCATGAACTGGGAGGAGACGGAGTAGACGAGATTGATGAACTCGCCGCAGAAAGACTTCAGGTCCGTCGGGGCGATGGACACCCCACCGAGCTCCCGCAGGCCGCTCACCAGGAAAGGGTACATTGAAATGGCGACACAGTAAGGGAAACCCGGAGTGCCGCTCTCGTCATGCTTGTAGAGGACGTGCGAGTTGAGATCCTTGAGGTACTGGTCCGCGAGGGCCCGCCCGTAGAGGGTCTTTATCTTGTCGCACATGATGTAGCGGTTCTGCTTTATGTTGTTCTCCTTGTAGAGCTCGTTGCCGAGGGTCACGATGTTCTTGCGGGTGACATTGGCGTTGGCGTCGAACTTGGAGCCGGTGGCGGCGTTGGACGCGGCGATGTAGTCTTTGATGAAGTCGCGCTTGCGGCGTAGGTCCACGTCGGCATCGAACTTCTCTATATACGCAAGGGCCACCTTCTTGTTGATGGACATGAGCGACTCCTCCACCTGACGGCGGATCTCAGCACTCGTAATGCCCTCATAGACATAGAGGTTGTTTATGATGGAGACGACGATGGCATCGTCACAGTACTCCTTGGCTGACTTGTAGGCCTGATGTATTCCTCTTGCAAGTTTAGCTTTGTCGAACTCTTCAAACGAACCGTTTGTTTTTCGTACATCCATAAGTCATGGTCTTTAAAAATTCTTTTCGTAGGAGGACAAAAATAGTCATAATCGGACTAAAAAATCATCCTTCCCGGCAAACTTCCGGAAAAAGTTATCAACAGGTTTTCCACAACTGCTGACCCTCCGCCACTTACGCCCCGCCCGACCGGAAAGAGTCATAAAAAGTGTTATCTTTGCAAGATTTTTTCGGAAACCACTATGGCATCTGCAAACAAAGACATACTGCTCGCGCGCCTGAGAAACGGAAGCCCCATGGGGATGATGGACCAGTTCAAACTCACTCTGCTGCTTGCATTTCCGGCCATCATGGCACAGCTCTCCATGTGCCTGATGAGTTACATCGACGCGGCCATGGTGGGACGGCTCGGCTCGGCGCAGGCCGCAGCCGTAGGCCTGGTGAGCACTTCCACCTGGATTCTGGGAGGGTTCTGCTATGCCAACAACTCCGGATTCAGTGTGCAGATAGCCCACCGCTGCGGGGCGAGGGATTTCGGCGGGGCGGGGAAGATTTTCCGCAAAGGGCTCGTCTCCGTGACCCTTGTGAGCATCGTCCTTTCGGCTGCAGGGTATATCCTGAGCGGAGCACTGCCAGGATGGCTGGGAGGTGCGCCGGACATACGCGGCGACGCCTCGGACTACTTCCGCGTCTACTCGCTCTTCCTCCCGACTTTCCAGATAGCCATATTCTGCGGAGCTTCCCTGATAGCCAGCGGCAACATGAAGGTCCCCAGCATCACCAGCATGGCAATGTGCCTGCTGGACGTGCTGTTCAACTATATATTCATCTTCGTGCTCGACCTCGGGGTCAAGGGCGCCGCGATAGGCACCGGGCTCGCCACGCTCTGCGCCGGAGTTTTCCTGCTCGTATATGCGTTCACCCGCTCAGAGGAGCTGAGGCGGAAGGGTCCGGAATGCGGCACGGACAGGGATGAGGCCGGGAAAATCCTCTCCAGGGCCTTTGACATCAGCTGGCCCCTGTGGCTCCAGAACGTGGTGACAAGAGGCGCATACGTGGCGGCCACCGTGATAGTGGCGCCGCTCGGCACCGTGGCCATCGCCGCCAACTCCTTTGCCATCACGGCCGAGGGGTTCTGCTATCTTCCGGGATACGGCATGCAGGACGCGGCCACGACCCTCGTCGGACAGAGTCTCGGGGCCGGACGCAAAGACATGGCGCGCAGTTTCGCCAAGGTGACCATAATAACCGGAGCGTCCATGATGACCCTGCTCGCCGTGCTGATGTGGGGCTTCGCCCCGCAGATCATGGAGCTGATGAGCCGGGATCCGGAAGTCATAGCGCTCGGCGCATCCTGCCTGAGGATCGAGGCCTGGGCCGAATTTCTCTTCGGAGTCAGCATCGTAGCCTACGGCTGCTGCGTCGGCGCGGGCGACACGCTCATTCCATCAGCAATCAACCTGCTGAGCATGTGGGTTATACGCCTCGGGCTCGCACTCGTTCTCATACCGCACCTCGGGCTCCAGGGATATTGGATAGCTATGGCTACGGAACTTTGCATCAAGGGCTTGATATTCGCTGTCAGGATAAAGGGAGACAGATGGATGCGGACAAAGCTCACAGAAGCCGCCACAGCAGTCCCCCAGATTCCGGAAGAGCAGCTCATATAGTCTGCATCAGGCTTCTTATCTTTGAAAAATACCGTCTGGAGGCATATATCTCGATGTCCCCGTACGGCGGGCAGAGGCGGCAGCGCATGGAACTGGTCTCTATCGAGGAGAGATAGGAGGAATTGATTATGCAATCCTTCGACGTCTGCACATACTTGTCCGAGAGAGAAAGGATATCCGACGCCCCCGTGCGCGCCTTCATCTCATAAAGGCTTCTCTGGGAGGTGGTCACAGCCCAGCGTCCGCCATCCTTGGAGAAACGGAAGCACAAGGCCTCATCGAGGCCTACCAGGGCGATTCCCGTAGGGGTCTGTACAGCGAACTTCCCCCCACCGTCAAAAAGCCGCGACAAAGACCCGCAGGGACTCTCCCTGACAGTCTTTCCCGAAAAATCCGAGAGGATTCTCCCGACCACCACCGACAGTTCCTCCTTTGTGTACGGCTTCAGGAGGAAATCGAAAGCCGAATTTCTTATGGCATCCAGCATGAAGCCGCTGTAGGCGGTATAGAACACTGTCCGCATCCCGTCCGGAGTCTGGCCGCAGATGTCACGCAGGAGCTGCAGTCCTCCTACGCCGGGCATCATCATGTCGAGAAACAGCACATCCGGCTTCTCCCTGAGAACCAGTTCCTCCCCGGCCTGCGGCGAGGTCTCCGCTCCCACAACCTCAATCTGCGGCCAGGCTGCGAGGTCACGTATCAGACAGTCAATGTTGTGATGCCCGTCATCTATTATTATTGTCCTTATCTTCATCCGGAATGAATATTACCGCCTCGGTGCCCCTTCTGCCGGCCACGCTGAGGATTTCGTATGACATCTTGTTCTTGCGTGTCCCGTTCAACAGGGCTATGGTCCTGGACATGGTCTGTATGCCCTTGCCGGTGCCCTGCCCGGGCCCGGGGGAGCTGTTTAGGTAGCCGACGCCGTCATCTTTGACAGAGATTCTCACGCCACAGGCACCCTTTGACACGTTCACCTCTATCAGCTTGGCTCCGGCATACTTCAGGGCATTCTCAAGATGGGTCTGGATGCAGAGCGTGGGCACCTGACAGTCCATGTCAACGCCGGGGCTGATGTTCCATGTGATTTCAGGATCGTCGGGATGCACGGCCTTGTGCAGCCCGGCGCACTCCCGGCTCATGGAGAGCTCATCCCGCAGAGGGACCATGTTCTTGTCAAGCATGAGCACACTGAAACGGGCGATCTTGACAAGGTGGTCCGTGATGGTGGAGTCTTTGGGAGCCACCGCATTTATGGCATTAAGAAGCAGGTGCGAGGAGAGGATCTTGCGTGCGGACTGCAGGCGCAGCTGCATTATGAGCTGCATCTCTTCCAGACTCTGACGCTCTCTGCGACGCCGCAGATAAGTATGCGTGACGGCGAATGACCCTACTGACAGCACAAGCAGAGAGAGGGTAACCACGATGGTCAGCCGCTGGGAACGGATGGTCGCCCGGTTGTCGGCAAGAGCGATCTCTATGGATTGCATGGCTGATTCCATATCGGAGGTTTCCGCATTCCGCATGACACTTTCGGGGACGGCCTGTGCGGACATTTCCCCCGGAGTCTCCATGGGACGGCTGCAGGAAATAACGATCATAGATAAGGCCAGAAATGCCTTCATAGATATAAGTCGCGTCATCTCAGGCAAAAATAATAAAAGTTTTTTGATTTGTGAATAATAGGCAAACTGAGTATCTTTGCGCGTCAAAAAATAGTAATGTATTTTTTATGAAAAAAATGTTCATTGCAGCGGCCCTGGCGGCCATCCTGCTTTCATCCTGCAGCGGGAACAAAAAGGATGAAGTCAATTTCGCCAAGTACGAGACCGTGAAGATCGGCACTGAAAATTCAGTGTACACCGATGCCATCTCCATCTATGGCAAAGAGGTGCTCAACCTCTACCGCTTCGCCGCCATGGAAGCCGACAACATCTATTGGCAGCAGGTTTTCGGCGACAGGCAGGCTCTGGACAGCACCCTCACCGACCCTGAGACTAAAGAATATGCCGCCATCAACTACGGCCCGTGGGACAGGATCACCGGCAAGAGTTTCGTACCCGGATACCCCGAGGTGATTCCTGCCGGCAAGTGTTTCTACCCTGCCGACATGACGCAGCAGGAGTGGGAGACATTCGGTGACTCCCTTAAATACAGCCCATACACTCTCATCCGCAGGGACTCCGAAGGCAGGCTGAAGACCGTCTGGTATCACGACGCCTACAAGGAGAGCATAGGAAAGATAGCCAACTATCTCACCGCCGCAGCCGACCTGACCATCGTACCGAGCGTCAGGGAATACCTGCTTGCCAAGGCCGAAGGCCTCAAAACCGACTCTTACAGGCAGAGCGCAATAAAATGGCTCGAAATGGACGACAGCAAGATGGATCTTGTCCTCGGGCCTAACGAGAGCCGCGATGACGAACTTCACGGCATCAAGCGCTCCTACAGCGCCTACGTGATGCTCAAGAACCTCGACCGCACAGAGCAGATGTCAAAGTTCAGCGCGCAGATGCCGGCATTCCAGCAGAGCCTCCCGTGCAGGAATGAGCTCAAGACCTTCAAGCCCGGCACCGAATCCACCATATATGTATGCGATGCGCTCTACTACTCCGGAGCCGCCAACTGCGCCGTCAAGGACATAGCCATCAACCTCCCTTTCGACGCCGGGGTACAGGCGGAGAAAGGCACCCGCACCATCCTGATGCAGAACGTGATCTCAGCCAAGTTCAACAGCATCCTCATCCCTACGGCTGACCTGATGATGAGTGACCGGGACCGCGAGCACATCAACGACAAGGCATTCTTCTGGAACGTGGCGTTCCGCGAAGTCGCACATGGGCTCGGGGTCAAGCAGACTCTCGACGGACGCGATCTTGAGGAGGCGCTGGACAACCAGGCGGACGTGATCGAGGAGACCAAGGCCCTCGCCATGGGAGCTTACCTCGCATCTGAAGTGCTCGGCAACTTCCAGACAAATGAGATCGTCACCAAGGAAGACGGTTACGCCACTTTCCTCACCGCCCTGCTGCGCTCCGCGAGGTTCGGCACCGAAGAGGTGGTAGGCAAGGCCAACATAATCTGCTACAACTACCTCAAGCAGGCCGGGGCATTCTCCCGCCACCAGGACGGATGCTACTACATCGATTATGACGCCTTCAGCAAAGGCGTCGCAGCCCTCGTCTCCGAGACCCTCGAACTCCAGGGCAAAGGCGACATCGCAGCGGCAAGCCAGTTCACCGGGAAGTACAGCAAACCCGATGACGACCTCAAGGCGGACACTTTCAACATGATGCTCGAGGGCATCCCTGTCGATGTGAAATTTGATTTCGTATGGTAATCAGCGGGACAGCTTATTCAATCCTTCTTTTTGCGATAGCCATCACGGCCGGACTCTTCCTCGCAAGGTTCAACTTCAAGGGAATCACGATAGGTTCGACCTGGATACTTTTCATCGGTATCGTCATGGGGCATTTCGGCTTCGTCCCGAATGCCAAGGTCCTTTCCTTCATGAAGGATTTCGGACTGATTCTCTTCGTATACTCGATCGGGCTCCAGGTAGGCCCGGGTTTCCTGTCATCATTCAAGAACGGAGGCGTAAAACTCAACCTTCTGGCAGTCGGGCTGGTGCTGCTGTCAGCCCTGACGGCTTTCGGAATCCACCTTGTCAGCGGTGAAAGCCTCCAGACCATGGTCGGCGTGATGTCAGGGGCCGTGACCAACACTCCGGGACTCGGTGCGGCGCAGCAGACCCTGCTCGACTCCGGCGGCTCAAGCACCGACGCCTCTAGGCTGGCATCGGCATACGCCGTGGCCTACCCCATGGGAGTGCTTGGCGTGCTCGCCCTGCTTATCATATTCAAGGCCCTGTTCAAGGTCAACCTTGACGAGGAGACCAGGGCCATCGAATCCCAGAGCAGCACCGCCGAGACGGCAAGACGCATGCACTGTGAGGTCACCAACCCCGCCATCATCGGCAAAAGCCTCAAGGACATAATCACCGACGACCTGAAAAACGAGATGGTTGTTTCACGCATCATGCGTGACGGGGAAGAATTTGTCCCGGAGGACAACGCCGTACTTAAGGAGGGGGACAAGGTCCTGATAGTGACCACGCAGAAATGCGTGGACAAGATACGCATCATCTTCGGCGCAGAAGTGCCGATGCATCTGGACGACTGGGTCAAGTTCAAGAGCAAGAAAGGCATCCCTGCAGTAAAGAGGCTCGGGATCACCAACACCGCACTCACCGGCAAGAAACTCAGCGACCTCCTATTCAAGGGCAGATATGCTGTCGCCATCACCCGTGTCGTACGTTCCGGAGTTGAGCTTGTGGCGGCACCGGACCTGAGGGTCCAGGTGGGAGACTATCTCCAGGTTGTCGGCGACAAGGAAGGGATAGACGCTCTGGCCAAGCTTGTGGGGAACAAGGCTTCGGCCCTGGAGAAACCCAACCTCTTCCCTATCTTCCTCGGAATCGCCCTCGGTGTCGTGCTCGGATGCGTGCCTGTCGCCATCCCCGGCATCCCTCAACCTATCAAGCTGGGCCTCGCGGGCGGTCCGCTCATCGTAGCCATCATCATAAGCCACCTCGGACCGCGTTTCCATATCACCACCTATACCACACTCAGCGCCAACATGATGATACGCGAGATAGGCATCTCGTTCTTCCTCGCGGCTGTCGGACTCGGTGCGGGACGAACCTTCGTCTCCTCGCTTACAGCAGGCGGCTGGTGGTGGATCCTCTACGGAGCACTCATCACCATCATCCCGATAGTGGTGATAGCGCTTGTCGGCCGCTTTCTCTGCAAACTCAACTTCTACCAGATCTGCGGCCTCATCTCCGGCGGCACCACCAACCCTCCTGTCCTGGCTTTCGCCCAGAACGCCTACGGCAGCCAGTACGTGTCGCTCAACTACGCCACCGTATACCCGCTCTCCATGTTCATGAGGGTGCTTATCGCCCAGGTGATGATACTCATAGCCATGGCATAAAAGAAATTTTTACCGCTTATTGAGCATTAAGACCGCTTGTTGCACCAAAGCCTTTATGGGCGGGCGCGCACAAGCGGTTTTGCATATATTTGCACCAACAAGTGGAATCCAACAATACAATTCTGACTATTTTTCATAATAGTTTACCAACTTCATATTGATTGTGGACCTGAACTTTTCGCTGTTTTATATGGAAGGCTTCGCACCGTTTTTCCAAGACCATCCTCCGGAGCTGATCCGGGGGATGTTTAGTTTTGGACGTTTCGGATTTTATTGCTACATTTATCCACTGGAACAATTTTCAATTCTACAAGATGAACAAGACAGATGTCGTGCTCGGGCTCCAGTGGGGCGACGAGGGCAAAGGCAAGATTGTGGATGTACTTGCAGAGAAGTACAGCACAGTGGCGAGATTCCAGGGAGGGCCGAATGCCGGCCATTCGCTTCATTTCTCGGGCAAAAGCTTCGTACTCAGATCCATCCCGTCAGGTATCTTCAGGGAGGGGACGACCAATATCATAGGCAATGGCGTGGTGTTCGACCCGATAGCTTTCCGTACGGAATGCGATGAGCTCGCCTCCGCCGGCGTCCCAGTCAGAGAAAGGCTCGTGATCTCGCATAAGGCGCACCTGATACTCCCGACCCATAGGCTTCTCGACGCGGCCAACGAGCAGGCTGCCGGCAAAGGCAAGATCGGCTCCACACTCAAGGGGATAGGCCCCTGCTACACCGACAAGATAAGCCGCCACGGCCTGCGCATCGGCGACATCACTTCAGACAATTTCAAAGACAAATACGAGTCGCTCAAAGCGCGCCATTTCAAGGAGATGGAGGAGCTCGGCTTCGACTGGACCACAGATCCTGTCAAACCGTTTTCGGGCAGCCTCGCTGATGAGGAGAAAAAGTTCTTCGAGGCTGTGGAGTACGTCAAGACATTCAAGGCCATCAACTGCGAATACTATGTCAACGACCTTCTCAAGTCAGGAGCCATTCTGGCTGAAGGCGCCCAGGGCACGATGCTCGACGTCGATTACGGGTCATATCCGTTTGTGACATCTTCCACCACTTCCTGCTCCGGAGTATGCTCCGGTCTGGGCATCGCCCCCCAGAAAGTCGGCAAGGTCTTCGGAATCTTCAAGGCGTACTGCACCCGCGTGGGCAGCGGCCCGTTCCCGACCGAGCTTTTTGACGAGACCGGAGAGAAGCTCCGCGCCGTGGGGCACGAATTCGGAGCCGTCACAGGGCGTCCGCGCCGTTGCGGCTGGCTCGATCTGGTGGCGCTCAAATACGCAGTAATCATCGACGGGGTCACTGACCTTATAATGATGAAGTCCGACTGCCTCGACGATTTCGACACCATCAAAGTCTGCACCTCATACAAGGTTGGCGGCACAGAGACCGCAGAGTTGCCGTTCGACCTGAGCGTTCCGTTGGAGCCGGTCTACACTGAGTTCAAAGGATGGAAATCAGACCTGAGAGGAATCCGCAGGGAAGAGGAACTCCCCCAGAACTTCAAGGACTACATCAAGTTCATGGAAAGTTACCTCGGTGTCCCTATCAGCATCATCTCCCTCGGCCCGGACCGCGAAGAGACCATCTTCAGATAATAAACCTTACTGGATCAGATGATTCTGCATCCCGTCAGAGCCGGCCATACAAACCTGCCATTTAGCATGTTCAGACATGGGTTCGCGTGGCTGAGACTCCCTGTCAGGGTGGGTCGGTCTGGAGCACCAGCTACTGAATGCGGTCTAGAGCCAACAACCGTGACCGACCCTGACGGAAAACAGGGAAAACAGGGAAACGGAGGCTGCCAAGCACACTCAGATCCCCACCCGGTCGAAGATGAAGTCCACGTTCTTGAAATAGTAGTCAAGCGTGAAGCAGGAATCAAGTTCCTGCGGACTGACAAGCCCCATGACCTTCTCGTTGCCTGAAAGAAGAGTCTTGTAGTCAAGACCTTCCGTCCAGGCCTTCATCGCCACAGGCTGCACGGTATCATAGGCCTCCTCACGGGACAGACCTTTGGATATCAGCAGGTTCATCACCCTCTGGGCGAAGATGACACCCTTTGTCAGATAGATGTTCTCAAGCATCTTCTCCGGATAGACCACAAGGTTCTCAAGGATGCCCTTGAGACGGCAGAGCATGTAGTCAAGCAGTTCTGTGGCATCGGGAAGGATGATGCGCTCAGTCGAAGAATGCGAGATGTCCCTCTCATACCAGAGGGCCTCGTTCTCGCAGGCAGTCACCATATAGCCGCGCATCACGCGGGCGCAGCCGCAGATGTTCTCCGAAGAGATCGGATTGCGCTTATGCGGCATGGCACTCGACCCCTTCTGGCCCTTGCGGAAAGCTTCCTCGGACTCCCTGACCTCCGTACGCTGCGAATTGCGGACCTCGGTGGCCATCTGCTCAAGAGTGCCGGCGATCACGGCCAGTGTAGCCATATAATAGGCGTGACGGTCACGTTGGAGGACCTGGGTGGAGATGTTGGCTGAGTTGATGCCTAGTTTGTCACATACATAGTCCTGGATGAAAGGCGGGATGTTGGCGAAATTGCCCACGGCCCCGCTCATTTTCCCGGCCTCAACACCCTGACAGGCGAACTTGAAGCGCTCAATGTCGCGCTTCATCTCCTCATACCACAGAGCCCACTTGAGGCCGTATGAGGTGATGTCGGCATGGATGCCGTGCGTGCGCCCGATGCATGGGGTTGACTTGAACTCGATTGCCCGACGGCGCAGCATCTCCAGAAATTCCTCCATATCCTGAAGCAGTATGGCGTCAGCCTGCTTGATAAGGTAGCCGTTGGCCGTGTCCACCACGTCAGTGGATGTGAGCCCGTAATGGACCCACTTTCGTTCTTCGCCAAGACTCTCGCTAACGGCTCTTGTGAACGCCACCACATCGTGCCTAGTTATCTCCTCTATCTCCCGGATCCTGTCCACGTCGAACCTGGCGTTCTCCCGGATCTTCTCCACGTCTTCGGCAGGGATGACCCCGAGCTTACTCCAGGCCTCGCATGAGAGGATCTCCACCTTGAGGTAGGCGTTGAACTTGTTCTCTTCAGTCCAGACGTCCCTCATCACTTTGCGGGAATACCTGTCTATCATATAGCCTTGTTTTTGGAAAGGAATGCGTCAACATTTGATTCGATGCGGGAGAGGACATCTCCGGACTCGGCCGGGACGAACTTCTCGCCTGTGAGGTGCTCGTAGAGTTCCACATACCTTGCCGTGATGCCTTTCACGACTTCCGGGGTCATCTCCGGCACTTTCTGACCAGCCTGGCCGCTGAAGCCCTCGGACATAAGCCACTCGCGCACGAACTCCTTGGAAAGCTGGCGCTGCCTTTCTCCTCTGGCAAGGCGTTCCTCATACCCTTCGGAATAGAAATACCTGGAAGAATCGGGGGTGTGGATCTCGTCCATGAGGATGATTTTCCCGTCGCGCTTTCCGAACTCGTACTTGGTGTCCACGAGGATGAGTCCCTTGGCAGCAGCCATCTCGCACCCGCGCTGATAGAGGGCCCGGGTGTACTTCTCAAGTTCAGCCCAGTCCTCGGCACTGACGATGCCCTGCGCGATTATCTGCTCCGGGCTGATGTCCTCGTCATGTCCCTCGGCGGCCTTGGTAGTCGGCGTGATGATCGGCTCCGGGAATTTCTGGTTCTCGACCATGCCCTCCGGGAGAGCGGCCCCGCAAAGAGTCCGGCGGCCAGCCTTGTACTCGCGCCATGCGTGCCCGGTAAGGTAGCCCCGGATCACCATCTCAACCTTGAACGGCTCACACCTCAGACCGGCTGTCGCCATGGGGTCCACCTCGGAAAGTTTCCAGTTCGGAATGATGTCGGCTGTGGCGTCCAGAAACTTGGATGCTATCTGGTTTAGCACCTGCCCCTTGTACGGAATGCCCTCAGGGAGCACCACGTCGAAGGCTGATATGCGGTCGGTGGCGACCATCACGAGATAATCTTTTCCGATGCTGTACACATCGCGGACCTTGCCTTGATACTTGGCTGTCTGGCCCGGAAAATTGAAGTCAGTGGTAACTATTGCTTTCATTTGAAACTTGAGAAAACATTATCGCACGAAGTTAGAGGTTTTTTCTCAGTATCCGAAAAAATCTTGTTACATTTGTCTTCATGAATTACCCGGACAAAGAGCTCCACGAAGAATGCGGAGTATTCGGCATCTACGGTGTCCCGGATGCCGCCAACTTGGTATATTACGGGCTCCACGCCCTTCAGCACCGCGGACAGGAAGGATGCGGCATCGTGGCCCGCAACGATGAGGGAATCCTCAAGAGAGTCAAGGGAGAAGGCCTCGTGACTGAAGTCTTCAACGGCGACAAGATAGCCTCGCTGCCGGGTTCGATGGCCATAGGGCACGTCAGGTATTCCACCACCGGAGGCAGCTGCATCGAGAACGTGCAGCCTTTTCTTTTCCACCACAACACCGGGGACTTCGCCCTCGCGCACAACGGCAACATAGTGAATTCCGCCCAGCTGCGCCGCTATCTTGAGGATCACGGAAGCCTCTTCCAGTCATCTTCCGACAGCGAGATCCTGGCCCACCTCATACGCAAGGACACAAGGGAGCGGAAGCGCCCGAGGATCTTCGCCATACGTGAGGCGCTCAACATGACAGAGGGGGCGTTCGCATTCCTGATAATGACAGAAAACCGCATCTATGTCTGCCGAGACAAGCACGGGCTGCGTCCTCTGTCATTGGCAAGGCTCGGCGAGGGATATGTGGTCAGCAGCGAGACCTGCGCCTTCGATGTGATCGGGGCCGAGTACCTCAGGGACATTGAGCCGGGGGAGATTGTGACCATAGACCACAACGGCCTCAGGTCCAACCGCTACTCCGACTTCTACCACCACTACATGTGCGCGATGGAGTACATCTACTTTTCCCGCCCCGACAGCGACATCGAAGGCTGCAACGTACATAATTTCAGAAAGTTGAGCGGAAAGCTCCTGTTCCGCGAGGCCCCTGCCGACGCGGACATAGTGGTCGGGGTGCCGGATTCGAGCCTGAGCGCGGCCATGGGCTATGCGGAAGCCGCCGGGCTGCCATACGAGATGGGGCTGATCAAGAACAAATACATCGGCCGCACCTTCATCCAGCCGTCCCAGGAACTCAGGGAGAAAGGCGTGAAGATGAAGATGTCCGCCGTCAAGACCATCGTCCAGGGAAAAAGAGTCGTGCTCATAGACGACTCCCTTGTGCGCGGCACCACATCAAGGCGCATAGTGAAGATGCTCAAGGAAGCCGGAGCGAAGGAGGTGCATCTGCGCATCGCAAGCCCGCAGATCAAGCGTCCCTGCTTCTACGGTGTGGACATCTCCACCTACGAGGAACTGCTCTGCGCCCACAAGAGCATCGATGAAGTGCAGCAGCTGCTCGGCGCAGACTCCGTGGCCTTCCTCTCCGAAGCCGCCCTGTACGAGGCCGGGCACCGAAGCGAACTCTGCCTTGCCTGCTTCAACGGCAACTACCCGACCTACCTCTACCAAAGCATAGAGGAGGCCAACAAAGACGGAAAATTCTAGACAGCAATGTTAAGGGAAACAACAGTATTCGGGCCCATCCACAGCCGCCGGCTCGGCTCCTCTCTGGGCATCAACCTCCTGCCGCAGAACGGCAAGATATGCAACTTCGACTGCATCTACTGCGAGTGCGGGTGGAACCGTGACGGTCTGGAGGACAGGAAACTGCCCACAGCCTCCGATGTCCGGTATGCCCTTGAATCGAAACTGCACAGCCTCGGCACCGAGGGCACAAGGATCGACTCCATCACGTTCTCCGGAGACGGGGAGCCCACCCTCAACCCGGAGTTTCCACAGATAATCGATGACACCATCGCCCTGCGCGACCGCTACAGCCCGAAGGCCGCAGTCTCTGTACTGTCAAACGCCACCAGGGCCCACATCCCGGCAATTTTCGAAGCGCTGCGCAAGGTGGACAACCCGATAATGAAGATCGACGCACCTACAGCCGAGCTGGCCGCGCGCATCAACAGGCCCGCCCCTGGATATGATCCGCTCCGCGTGGCCGAAGCCCTCAAACAGTTCAAGGGGAACTTCGTCCTCCAGACCATGTTTCTGAAGAGCAGCGACTTCGACTCGTCGAGTCCAGAGGTTCTGGACGGATGGATGGAAATCGTTAGGGAACTGCACCCTCGCGAGATCATGGTCTACACCATAGCCCGCCCGACACCTCAGCAGGGACTGGAGAAATTCACGGAGCAACAGATGAGGCAGCTGGTGAAGCCGCTTCTGGATGAAGGCTTCAACATAAGTATAAAAGGATAACAATCAACAAAAACTGATAACCGATGAAGAGAACCATCTTGACATTTATGGCCCTCATGGCCATGACCGTGGCAGCCACAGCCCAGGACGAGTGGAAAGACCGCTCCGTGCCGGCATGGGGCAAGGAATACCCGCACGCCGACTACATGCTCTTCGGCAGCCGCGACAAGGCCCTCGGGGGCGACTACTCCGACTCTGAATACTACAAATGCCTCAACGGGGCGTGGAATTTCTCCTACGCCGAGGATTTCAGGGATCTCCCGGAGGACTTCTGGAGTCCTGATTATGACGACTCCGCCTGGGGAAGCATCGCCGTCCCGGCCAACTGGGAGTTCAACGGCTACGGCACCCCGATCTATGTCAACTCCCCTTTTGAGATGAATCCGGACACCGGCGCCAAGAAAGAGCCGGCCTTCCCGGAGAAGATACCGGGAGGAGCATACAGAGTCTGGTTCACAGTGCCTTCCGACTGGGACGGACGGGAGATTTTCCTCCAGTTGGGAGGCGTGAAGTCCGCCTGCTGGCTATATGTCAACGGCCAGAAGGCCGGATACACCGAAGACTCCAAAGACCCGGCCGAGTTCAACATCACCCCTTTCCTCCAGCCGGGCAGGAACCTGCTCGCCCTTGAGGTGCACCGCTGGTCCACAGGAAGCTACTATGAGTGCCAGGATTTCTGGAGGGTGAGCGGCATAGAGAGGGACGTCTACCTGACCTCCCGCCCGCAGATTCTCATCCGTGACATAGTAGTTGAATCTCCTCTCGACCCTACATTCAAGCACGGCATGCTCGACTACAAGGTCAAACTCGCCAACCTCGGCGACGCCACGGGCAAGGTCAAACTTAACCTCAGCCTGCTCGACCCCGCCGGCAAGACCATCTGGAGCGAGAGCCGCAAGGCGTACATAGACCCGACAGGAGACGATCTCACCGCAGGTGACTACGTGCAGTTCAGCCATTGTGTGATGAACGTGGACGCATGGAGCGCGGAAAAGCCGTCGCTGTACACCGCCCTGCTCGCGCTCACCAACCCTGACGGGACCATAGAATACACCTCCCACAAGGTGGGATTCCGCAGTTCGTTCATCGTAGGGACCAACTACTACATCAACGGCAAGCGTGTGATGATCAAGGGAGTGAACATCCACGAGCACGCCCCGTACAGCGGACACGTGGTGTCCGAAGAGGTGATGCGCAAGGACTTCGACCTGATGAAGCAGCACAACATCAACGCCATCCGCACCAGCCACTATCCGCAGCAGCGCCGCTTCTACGAACTCTGTGACGAGTACGGTTTCTACGTGTGCAGCGAAGCAAACGTCGAAAGCCACGGATGGAGGGGCTTCGCCAATGACCCGAGCGTCTACCCGCTCCAGCTCGAACGCGAGCTCAACATGTACGAGCGCACCAAGAACTTCGCCTGCGTGGTGATATTCTCATTGGGCAACGAGTGCGGCAACGGCGTCAACTTCTACAACTGCTACGATGTCCTCCGCGCCAAGGAGAAGATGCGCCCCATAGTCTACGGCGATGCCGGCAGCAATAGCGACTCTGACATCATCTGGCCGATGTACCCGAGCGAATCCAGGCTCGAAGCCATGGACAGCCGCAAACTCACAAAACCCTATATCGCCTGCGAATACGCCCACTCCATGGGCAACAGCACCGGTGATCTGGTTGATCTCTGGAATGTGTTCTACAACGCACGCCAGCTGCAGGGCGGTTACATCTGGGACTGGGTGGACCAGGGATTCTGGGTGGACCGTGACGGAGGCTTCTGGGCATACGGCGGGGATTTCGGCTACCACACCCCGTCCGACGGCAACTTCTGCTGCAACGGTCTCATCTCCCCTGACAGGAAGCCTCATCCTGCTCTGACCGAAGTCAAGAAAGTGTACCAGAACTTCCTCTTCGAGCCGGAAGACCTTTCCAAGAGCAAGATAATGATCACCAACCGCCACTTCTTCACCAACCTTAACGAGTACGACTACACATTCGAGGTCACAGCCGACGGCGAGGTGATCGACAGCGGCACCTTTGCCGGCCCGGACGTGGAACCGGAGCAGAGCGGCATAGCCACCATACCGTTCAGAATCGGAGAGCGCAAGCCGGGAGTGGAGTATCTCCTCACCGTAAAGGCGGTCGTGCGCAACTCCAGCCTCGGACTTCCTAAGGGCCATGTGGCGGGATATGAACAGTTCGGACTGAGCCTCGACGGCAGCAAACCGGCCGCCCCGGTAGTCAAGGGCAAGTTCAATATCAGCGATGACGGCACTTCCCTGACGGTCAAGGGAACCTCAGTGGAATTCGTGTTTGACCGCGCTGAAGGCGGCGTGGTCTCATACAAGGTCAACGGAACCGAGTACATCGACAAGGGCTTCGGATTCAGGCCGAACTTCTGGAGAGGCCCTACCGACAACGACTACGGCAACCGCCTCCCGATCCGCTCAGAAGGCTGGAAGAAAGCGTCCAAAGAGTTCAATGTGACTTCTTTGAGCGGACGTGTCAAGGGCGGCGCCGCCGTCGTGAAGGCGGTTTACCATCAGATGGGCCGTGATTTCTCCGTGACATACACTGTCCGTCCCGACGGGGCGGTGCGCGTCAGCAGCACTCTGGATGCCGTACAGGCCGCTTCCGGGAAAGACCTGCCTACCCTCCCGCGCATCGGCCTGAGGCTCAGGCTTCCGGTTTCCCTGCACAACGTCAGCTACTACGGCCGTGGCCCTGAAGAGAATTACTGGGACCGCAAGACAGGCTCGCTCCTTGGTGTGTACGAGACCACAGCCGAACAGATGTATTTCCCTTACATCCGCCCGCAGGAAAACGGACACCGCACCGATGTGCGCTGGGCCGCTTTCACGGACGACTCCGGCAAGGGCCTTGCCGTGCTGGCGGACGGCAGCCTCGAATTCAACGCACTGCGCAACTCCGTGGAGGACTTCGACTCGGCGGAGAGCGGACACCCGGCACAGATCAACTACTACGACAACCAGGATGTCGATGTGACCAACGGCCGACGCCAGACGCACATCAACGACATCAAGCCCCGGGACTATGTCGAACTCTGCATCGACAAGGTGATGATGGGCATCGGCGGCGACAACTCATGGGGAGCGCCGATCAACCCGCGCTACATCATCGACGAGACCGTGGCGAACAGCTACAGTTTCACCGTAGTCCCTGTAAACGGCAACCTTGAAGAAGTCGTTAACCTCAAGTATTGACATGAAAATCAAACTCATATTCAGTGCAGCCCTGCTCCTCAGCGGGGCTGCCTGCTTTGCCCAGACGGGCATACTCGATCCTGACGCCGAGTCCCGCAGGATCCCGGTTCAGGCACGTGAACTCGCCAAGGCTACGGGTGCAGAATCCAGCACCGTGCTCGACAGCCTCAACCGATATTACACCGAACGCCCCGTACCCGGTTCACACCGCAATGGCGACAATCCGGTGCTCTTCCTGCTCGGTGACTCCACCATGCGCACCGGGGTTGACGGCAACGGCAGCAACGGGCAGTGGGGTTGGGGTTATTTCATCCAGAACTGGTTCGACACAGACAGGATAACGGTAGAGAACCACGCCCTCGGCGGAGAGGGTACACGTTCGTTCTACAAAAACTGGCTCTTCCCCGCCCTTCACGCGATGAGGCCCGGTGACTGGGCCATCATCCAGCTCGGCCACAACGACCGCACAGGGGGAAGCGAGATGGCTGACGGTCGATTCAGAGGGATCCTCCCGGGTGACGGCAAGGAATACACTGAAGTGATACTTCCCGGCAGCGGCACCCGGGAGAGGATCTACACCTACGGCGAGTACCTGCGCATCTATATCGACGAGATACGCGCACGCGGCGCCAACCCTCTGCTTCTCTCACTGACATCCCGCAAGGGCCGCGGAGAGGACGGCAAGATCCACCCGAGCACCGGCAAGACTGAGGTCATAAAGGCCATCGCAGAGGAGAAGGGCGTACCGTTCATTGATTTCAACGCAGCCATCTGCGACAAATACAACAATGTCTTCGACTCCGCCAAAGTGGACTACCTCTACTACAGCGACAACATCCACCCTTCATCATTCGGCGCCGTGATCAACGCCGAGACCTTCGCGCAGGAACTTCGCAAACGCCCGAACATCGCCCTGTCCACTTACCTTCTTCCGGAAAAGCACTACGAAAGCGCTGTACGGCAGGAAGGCAAGCCGGTGCTCTTCATCATCGGAGACTCCACCGGAAAGATCGACGATACAGCGACGAGCGGCAAAGTAGGTTGGGGCCAGGTCATAAGCAAATACTTCAACCCCAAGAAGATATCCGTTGACAACCATGCCAAGGCCGGCCGCAGCGCGAGGACATTCCTTGATGAGGGCCGCTGGAACGTAGTGTACGAGGAACTCCGCCCGGGAGACTATGTGCTGATCCAGTTCGGGCACAACGACGGCGGCCCGATCAACACAGGCAAGGCCCGCGGAGAACTTAAGGGCAACGGCAACGAGAAGGAGGTGATGAAGATGGAGCCGACCGGACTCAACGAGGGAATCTACAGTTTCGGCTGGTATATTCGCAAATTCTGCCTCGATGCCAAGGAGAAGGGTGCCATCCCTATCGTCATGAGCATCACCCCGCGCAACATGCGCGACGAAAACGGCAGGATCATCCGCGAAAAAGACTACAAGGAGTGGAGCCGCGAGGCCGCCGAGCAGACCGGGGCATGGTTCATAGACCTCAACGAAATCTCAGCCTCCGCCCTCGACAAGCTGTCCAAGGAAGAAGCGGACAAGCACTTCCAGGGCGACCACACGCACTCTTCCGAGATCGGCGCGGAGCGCAACGCCCGGAGCGTAGTCAAAGGCATTAGGGGTCTTCGCAAACTGCCGCTGCGCAAGACGCTGAAATAGGGCTGCGATGAGTGTCACCACAAAGTCGCGCTTTGATTGAGCGATGGCAGAAATTGATTGATTGCGCCCGGTGGCAGACAACTCACTGAATAACAGCTTTATACGCAAAGTGCCTATCCGAAAAACGGGATAGGCACTTTTGCTTTTACACTGTGAATCAGAGGCTTACCTGCCACCAAGGCAAGGAAGTCTAAACGTCTTGGGACCTCAAATTATTATATATCAAGCCCTAGTCAGTTCTCCAAGGAGGTATTTTTCAAAATCTGAAAGTCCAGACCACCATTTCGGAGAGACCGGATGATACGGGTTGATGATGGCGACATCATGATCCACCCCAGGTACCCTGATGTGACAGACATAATATTCTGTATCCTCAAGTTCTTTCTTACTATTATCAACAAGATACTTATTGTCTTCTTTCACGGCACTAGCGATAGCGCAACCCCATACTATCACTATGTCAGGAGAAAGTTCCTTGACAATCTCAATAAAGGCATCAAAATCTCGATCTGAAGAATCAGAATAATATGTAGGCCTGAAATTTCCATCATTCGCAGGAAGAAAGAACTGGACATAATTGGTAAAGGCCATACGATTCCACACATCATCATAACAAGCATCTCCAGATATCTTCTCCCGCATAAATTTTCCGAAAACCTCATAAGCACGATAATGCTGACCTATATTATTCTTCGGTTCCTGCCTAAGAGGATATCCACCACTATATTCACATCGAGTATCATATACACTCGAATCCTTTTTTAACACATCTGTACAGTCATTAAAGAATTGACACTGCGTGTTATTACAGTAAAAACTGGCACCGACTACAAGAATCTTCTTGCCCCTGATTCCTGCAGAATAGTTTTCCCCCACAAAAGGGTCGAAAAAATGTTTCTTCATAATCACATACATTATTGACAACTATCAGGTGCTCATGCCTCGACCATACACCGTAGATGACACGAGGCTTTCGCTTTTAATCAGCCACGACCTGCTTTCAACTCATCTTTATAGTCATTCAAGTCAGAGATCATAGCATCTATCAGATTGATCTTTTCATCGTCTGACCAGTCATACAGACCAAAATTGTGACCAAAATTGTAATCAAGCAATTCTTTGACGGAGAACTCGACAGGGAGCACATCTCCCTCGCCGGCCATCTCCAGATAGTAGTCTTTGTAATTTTCAATGCTTTCCATATAAAATTGAATTAATGTTGAACGCACAAGATACCTGTTTTCTCCCCCCCCTATCAAGTCCATATTGGGTCATTTAATTTTTTTCAGCATAAATTCTTCATGGTGCAAATATATTCCGGCTCACTGCCAAATGTCGGCATCCCCATGTTGCAGTTGTAGCAGGCGATGCCACGGCATTCAGGAATATTCGTTATCTTTGGGGTTGGACATCATTTGACTATGGTTATGGAGGAGAAAAGGATAAAGTACCCGATAGGGATACAGACATTCAGGAACATTGTCGAAGGAGACTACCTCTACATCGACAAGACTGGAATTATCCACGAATTAGTCGAGACTTATAGTTACGTGTTCTTAAATCGGCCGCGGCGTTTCGGCAAGTCCCTGCTCTCCTCCACCATCCACAGCTATTTCGCAGGAGACAAGGAACTGTTCGAGGGGCTGGAGGCAGGGAGGCTGAAGAACGAATGGCCCAAGCACCCCGTGTTCCACTTCGACATGTCCACGGCGAAGCACCTCGACGAGGAACAGCTGCTCCGCACCCTTGGTTACAAACTCAGCGCATACGAGAACGCCTTTGGAAAGGATGAAAGCATCTCTGAAGGCGATGTGAACGCCCGTTTTGAGAGGCTGGTAAAAGTGGCCGCCGAGAAGACTGGGGAGAAGGCCGTCATTATCATTGATGAGTACGACGCACCTCTTCTCGATGTGATGAACAACCAGCAGAGGCTCGCCCCGATGAGACAGATAATGAGGAACTTCTACAGCCCCATCAAGAGCCTCGACCCCTACCTTCGCTTCGTCTTCATCACCGGCATCAACAAGTTCGCGCAGCTCAGCATCTTCAGCGAACTCAACAACCTGCAGAACATCTCCATGATGCCCGAGTACTCAGCCATCTGCGGCATATCCCAGAGCGAGCTGGAGACGCAGATGAAAGAATCCGTCAGGAGAATGTCAGAGAGCCTCGGCCAGTCCTGCGAAGAGACTCTGGAAGAGCTGAAACGCAACTATGACGGCTACCATTTCTGCGCCGGATCAGAAGACATCTACAACCCGTTCAGCCTCATCAAGTCGCTTGACGCCAAGGACTTCGGCAGCTACTGGTTCGACACCGGCACTCCGACTTTCCTGCTTGAGAGACTGAGGAACTCGGATATTGATGAAACCACCCTCGACAGCATGCCGATGATTCCGGAGTCGGACTTCGACGTCTCTCCGGAGATCAGCGACAACGTCCTCCCGATGCTCTACCAGACCGGCTATCTCACCATCAAGGACTACGACCGCGACCTGCACCTCTACACCTTGGGCTACCCCAACAGGGAAGTCAAGATCGGATTCACCCAGGGGCTTCTGGCACAGTACCGCAGCAGGATGATGACCGGCAGCGGCTTCGTCGCACAGTTCTTCGTCGCCATGTACCGCCACGACATCGACAAGGCCCTCACACTCCTCCAGTCCTTCCTCGCCGGCATCCCTTACGATCTGGAAAACAAGACCGAGAAGCACTTCCAGACCATCATCTACCTCATCTTCTCCCTCCTGGGCTACTACACCCGTGCCGAGGTCAAGTCAGCCGCAGGCCGGGCCGACGCCGTATGCTGGACAAAGGACAGAACCTACGTCTTCGAGTTCAAGCTCGACGGCTCTGCTGACCAGGCCCTGCGCCAGATCGATGACAAGGGCTACCTCATCCCCTACAAGGCGGACGGAACCTGCGTCAAGGTCGGTGTCAACATCTCCTCCCAAACACGTACGCTTGAATCTTGGAAGATTGATTCCCAATCATAGAAACAAACGTCTTAATCCTAAAAATCACATGAATATTGGGATTAGCATTTATTTCATGTCCGATATGTGGATAATTCGCATCCTAAAGCCTATTCATAACTATTAAGCAATATGTTAAACATGGTCTCGCCATGCTTTTCTATAGCATCAAGACTCCATGACTTGTTGAAAGTAAAGGCATGCAACATTTTTAAACTCTCAATAGAGCCACTTCTTGAGCCATCAAGGAATGATTCGATCCGTGCCTTTTTCTCTTGATAAATTGAATTTGACAAGGTTGAGTTCTGTTCAGAAGAAATCATCACCAGATTGCCAAATGAATTGAGATCTTCCGGTTTTAGTCTCAACGTGTCGTTTTGGAGGGGTGTTTGTGGCGCGATGTGCTCGATTGACCTGTTTCTCTTGAAGACATATTTCTCGGCAACGTCAATAGCTCGCCTGATGACACCATTTCCAGAAGCAGCATCATCACGGAATAATTCTTTACGCTTCAGCCAAATATAGAAATCAAGACGCCAGAACCAATACCGGTCAACGCGCTCATAACTCAGGTCTTCATACCCGAGCTTTTCTTTGGGATGCGCCTCATTATCTTTAATCCTCAACGCATTATACAAAACTTTCGGCTCGATGGGGCAATCGGTATCGACAGCATCAATCAAAATGTTGAACCACTGATAATACGTCACTGGTGAAGAATTGACATATAACATGGACTCAAACATTTTCAGAGTCTTTATGGCGTCATCTTTTTCAACGAAAGGCATTTCCAGATCATAGTCATAGTCTCCCCCACCATCAAGAATACGCACAAAGTATACATCCAAAAGAACCCGAAAGCATACAAGACAAGAAAAAAATTCCTCAATTTCATGACTATCGTTCCGGCTAATCAAGTGCTTTTCAAAAGTGTCAACTAAGTTCGCCTTATTGAAAAAAACTGTTTTTTCTCCTATTCCCTTCCCCCTGACCGTTAAAAACCTGTATAGACACTGAAGAAGGAAGTCGGAAAAACTCATTACGGAATGGCTTCCGTCTCCCGTCCTTTGGTTCTTTACCGGGGCTTTGGAACTCTCTTTTACATCCTTGATAGAACTTCCACTTGCTTGTTCTTCTTCCGTTTCCTTGAGACCATTCAATAGATTATTATTGAACAGTGCACGCGGAGAATTACGGTCAACGATGGCTTTCCGGATTCTTTCTTTCATCCCACTTTCATCCTCATTATTCCAACGCCTTATCCTAAAGCAAGGAGTATCCATATCCGCCACACGATTCCATGCTCTTGTAAAGAAATCCTTCTCAGAAGCTAATTTGTGAAGTAACTTCACCTTGACAATTTCGTGTCCATCAAGATTCTTCCCAGTGGAATTCATCCTTTCAAAATATTTATTCAGAGACTGTTGTCGATAACTGTCCGGTAAGGATGTCACGAAGAAGGTCATGTGTTTGTACACGTACTCAGCATATTTCACACGTTCTCTATCGCATTCAAATCCAGAACGCATATAGCTTTGGATACATTCCACACCTTTCTTCATCTTCTTGTTTTCATATGGAGCGGACACATCGTTGCCTTTTGATGTAATCAAGAAGTCCAGATACTCTTGATCCTCCGGCCTTGCCGAGAAAGTCAATCTAGGTTTCCCATTATACACAATAAATTGCTTCCAAGGATCATAGTATACAGAAAGGACTATCCCCATCAGTATCATGACGGTAAACCGCTGCTGGCCATCAACCAATTCATTCTTTGCAGTTGATGTCAGCATCCCAACATAGTAGGCCTTGTCAGACGATTGCGCCTTCAAATCATTAAGCAGCTGCGTAATACATTCTGTATCCCATTCAAAAAGCCTCTGGTAAAGAGGTATGCTATATGTCTCATCACCGATGGTCTCAGGGGTCAGACGAAGGTTATTCAAAGTGTTCATCCTACACAAATGATTTTATTATACTCTTTATCTCCACGTCATGCTTGCACTGCTCAAGACAACGCAATATCTCTTGCGAATAACGCTGTTGAATCTTTGTTTGTGGCTGCATCGCAGGCATATCATTTATTACCTGAAACAATTCACCCAAAAAAAATGTTGGAGAAGTTGCCCGGTCTATCATCATGACGATATTAGTGTCAGCAGCGAACTGTTGCAATTTCCCCAAATTAACACGAAAATTCTCATAGCGATGCATGGAAACTCGCTTGGCTACCAACATAAGCGCCTCAGACAAATACTGCCCACCGAACTTCAGATAGTAGCAGAAGAGCAAAGATTCAATAACATCTCTATACCATTTATGCGTTTCCATATCCAATCCATGTATTGCTTTATAGGCATTCGTGGACGCAAATGAATTGAACTGATATAAAATCGAGTCAACATATGCAAAGAAATGTGAACCGCCTTGGATGGACTCATTCCAGTAAAACCGCTCTCCAAAAGGTGGTATCTCCCGTATCAAAGGAGCAGCTTCATACTCTCTTTTAACATTGTATTTCACATTATCATCCCAATTTCGCATACGAATCCAGTGCCTCAAACGAAATACATACAGCGATAGCGAACGCACATATGCCCTCTCACTGTCGCTGTCCGCCTCATCTCCGACAAGTATCATCCTGTCCCATTTCCTGGCCAAATGCATGGACTGTTCTGGATTGTCTGCCATGTAACGGAGGTGGTGGGCCTTCAAAAGATCGAAATCAGACAAGGACTTACCTTTAGAATTTTCATTTGAGAAAAATGTATACGCCAAATCAATAGAAGTGTCATTCAAAATAAGCACATTGAATTCTATTCCATTCCAAAGCCTTTCAGCGGTAATCCTGCGCTCACTCCTCTTTACTCCTGACAGAATATTTTTGATTACGAACTTATTATACGCAACATAATCCTCTGCAAGCTTTGATTGGTAGCTTTCTTCCAATAAAGAAATGCCCTCAATATGTAAAGTTGCAAGGATCAAAGACAAAGTGACAAGGCGTTGTTGCCCGTCAATAATCTGGAATGAGTCATCGACTTTCTGAAGAATAATTGTACCTAAGCGGTATTTCTCCTCTTTGTTAAGATTCTTGATATCTTCCCAAAGTACTCGAATCGTCTTTTCGTCCCAACAATAAATACGTTGATAATCAGGAATCTTCAAATTAAGATTCAGCAGTTGCAAAAGCGTCAATGTATAGAGTTCCACTTCTTGATCAGTGTCATGGAATGGAACTTCCACCTTTTCCAGTTCACTTCTTTCTTGCTCATTTTTGAAATACTTTTGAATTTCCGGATTAAAGCGTTCTTGCATTTGAGAAAACAATCTCTTGACATCTGTCCATCCGCAGATTTGAGACCTGTTACGACATGCCACATATAACGGCTGCTCTGTTATCCAAAGATACTCTGCGTCATCTGGGAACCGTTCCATAAGAAACGCAGCCAAATCGCTAAAATCATCCTCAGCGACAGATGAAGGTCTCAATATTCGCAGTTCGATATAAGCAGGCCAAGTATCATTTTCCGGATGGTCATATTGCAAGACATAACGTACCTGTACTGATTGATCTTGCTTGTATGTAAGCGAACTCTTTAAGACCAAGCAGCGAGACCACCAATTACTTCCACGGCCCCACCAATTAGAATACTTCTCCTCAAAGGACTTCGGAAATTCTCTTTGAATCCACTCTTTGAGTCGATTGTTGATATAAACAGGTTCCATATGCACTAGAATGATTTTTGCAAATATATTAACTCCCCCTCCGAATCAAGTTCACATCGGGTCATTTGACGGTTTTGTAACTTTTCAATAGAACGACTATAAACCATGGGGGTGGCTAACAGACAGACTGTCAGAACCCGACCCTGCCCCTGCCCGAGCGGCCAATCCTTTCTTCGGAGCAGAGACGTTCCAATGAGACGAAATCAGGAGCAGTGCCGTCAAGCACTTCCTGCAAAGTGGCCTTGCGGACGATATTGTCGATTTCGCCACCGCTGAAGTCGTATGCCGAAGCGAGGCAGCCGGCCTGCTCGGCTGACAGGGACGGCATCTTGTCCCGCCAGATGTTCCTCTTGGCCTCAAGTCCCGGTTTGCCCAGTTTTATCTTGAAAAGGAAACGGCGCTCGAATGCGGCATCAAGGTTACTCTCAAGATTTGTCGTGGCCACGAGGATGCCGTCCAGCTTCTCCATCTCTTCGAGGAGGATGTTCTGGATCGTGTTCTCCGTCTGGTCAACAGCCGCCCCGGCACTGATGTCCTTGCGTCTGGAGAAGAGGCCGTCGGCCTCGTTGAATAGAAGTATCGGCTTGAGGGTGCTGCGCTTGCAGAGATTGCGGTAGCGGGTGAATATGCCCTTGACGATCTTCTCGCTCTCCCCGTACCACATGCTCTTGGACGCGCTCAGATCCACATGCACGATGTCCCTGCCCGTCTCCCGCGCCCACTGCATCACGGACTCAGTCTTTCCGGTGCCAGGAGCTCCGTAAAGCAGGACGGCCAAACCTTTGGAGAGACCCTTGGCTTCAAGACGCGCCGTCAGCGACTTGTAATTCTTCTCCTTGAGAGACTCTGCGACCATCGAGAGCTGGCGCTGCTCGCCGTCTGCAAAGAACAGGTGTTTGGCAACGATGCCGGACGGACGGATCATGTCCTTGGACGACACCTGCTCGATGAACAGTTCGGCATCCTCCTCGAAAAAGAGTTCCTTGCCCTTGTCCGTCAGGCACAGCATCGTCTGCTCTCCGAAAAAACTGCTCTCGCTGCGCACTTCCACAAGACCGAGTTTCTGGAGGACACTTTTCTCATCCCGGTATTTTTTCGCCTCCGCAAGCCGGTCTCTTTCAGGGAAAAGCGTCCTGAGCTCTCTTGAAAGTTCAATACCTTCCGAAGGCTCCTTGCAGGCGAAGTAGAAAACGGCTCTGTCCGTTTCCTCTTTGATGACGTCTCTCAGTTTTGCCACACATGAAAGATGCATGTTACCGCCTTCCATCATAAAGACCTGAATGGACAGCCTGCGTGTGGACGCCATTTCGGCGGAATCATATACGCTCTCATCATGCAGCCTCCTCCAGACCATATTGATGAATGCGTACCGGTCCGCGCTCTCAAGCTTATCCCCGAAAGAGCCGAAATCATCTTCCAGCAACAGCTTGCGCCCCTCCTCGGAGAGGGTGGCCTCGGTATTTTCAAGATTCATCTCCACAAGACCGCGGGTGATCAACGGGCTGGTTCCATCGACAAGTTTCTTCCTCTCGGAGATGCGTTCCCCGAACGAGGCATACATATCCTCGAGAGTAGAATCCACATCTGTCTTCTGGTTGCGGCGCGCCCCGTTATAGAAGTCATAGCAGACTTCATAGAAAAGAGCCCTGTCCCGTATTTCCGGAATCACAGCCTGCGAATTGCGGACAAATTCCATCCCGGCATTCGTGTTCTCCATGTCTGCTACCAGCTGCATCAGGGCAAGCGCGGAGACGTTTTTATCCTGGATTGCATTGTCCACAAGCTTGCAGAAATCGTAACGGTCGAACCCCTTGACATCTTCACTCTTTTCATAAGAAGGCATTCGGTTGTCAAGAATGCTGTTCATCACGGGTGACGGGACTGTGAAGTTCTGGCTGACGATATTGCACTCGCCCGTGTCCCACAGCGCGATGAGGCCCCTCTGCATAAGGGAACGCAGAGCCGGGGTATACTCCATCATGTCAAGGACGGTGCAGTCGAAATACCTTGCCATGTCGTCAAGATCGGCCGACCTGCCCATGCAGCTGTTCTCAAACACGGCGATGAAAACAACCGCCTCATCCCTTCCCTTGAGAGCGAGCCGGGACACAAGCTTGTCGAGATCCTCAGAGATTTCCTTTCCGCCCAGACGGGAGAGTTTACTGCCGCGAAGACGCTGCGCGCAGGCTTTGATAAGCTGAATGATAGTACGTGCCATAATCTATAAAACTTTGTCAACTATTCCATATTCCACTGATTCGCGGGACGACATCCAGAAATCCCTGTCCATGTCAGACATGACCTTCTCCGACGGCTGCCCGCTGTGCTTTGAGATGATCGAGCATAGTTCCGATCTGAACATCTCTATCTCCCTGGCAGCTATGAGGATGTCGCTCGCCTGCCCCTGAATGCCGCCGTGAGGCTGGTGGATGAGCACCCGGGAGTGGGGCAGTATCGCCCTTTTGCCTTTTGCGCCCCCGCACAGAAGCACGGCTCCCATGGAAGCGGCGGTGCCGGTGCAGACAGTGGCGATGTCCGGAGACACCATCTGCATCGTGTCATATATCCCCAGACCGGAACTGACCTGCCCTCCAGGGGTGTTGATATAGATGAAGATGTCCGATTTGCTGTCCACAGAAGAGAGATAGAGAAGTTGGGCCTGGATGATATTGGCCACAGTATCGTCGATCGGGCATCCCAGGAATATGATCCTGTCCATCATCAGACGGGAAAACACATCCATCTGTGCCACATTCAACTGCTTCTCCTCGATAATGCAGGGATTGATCATAGAGTCGGTCACTCTACGATAGGTGTCCAGACCTGCCGGGCTGAGACCTCTGCCGCGAACCGCGAATTTCTCAAAATCATTCATAAACGCAATGCTTCTTATTTTCACGATGCAAAAATAGTGTGGCCCATTGCCAAAAAGTGGCAGTAACATCAAAGATGCAAAATTTTCTTCGCGTTGGCACGTTTGACTCCACACACAGTGACCAGTTCTTCCAATTGAATTCTTCTTTCATCTTCCGTCATGGCAAGGATGCCGGAAGACAGCTTATCGCCGGCAATGTACCGGATCATTTTCTTGAATTCCGCACCAGGCCTGCCATCAAGTTTTTCAGCAATATCATACTCGCTCCCTGTATTTGAAGCGAATGCAGTCAGCATGTTTTGCACGTTTCCATAATACGCTGCGGCACCCTTGAACTCTATTATGGAATAAGAGCTGATGATATGATCCACAAGCTGCATTTTTTCTTGGAAATCAAGCTTCATGAAAAGCCTGTCCAATACCTGATAGCCCACAGGAGTTCCAGACCTTCTGAGGGCGTTCACCTGTTCTGCCGCAGAGCGGAGTCTTTTCGGACAATTCCTCAAAGCGAACGGCTTCGAAAAAGGAAAGCGCGTACTCGAATAGGAAAGGAAATTCCAACGCCATTGCTCAGCACGCTCGCAGAGGCGATCTTCAACGGGATTGTTGTACAGGTACGCAAGAGCCGTCCTTATTCTCTTGGATCCTGATTTCACGGCACAACCATGTTTGTCAAAAAGTATCCCGGACAGGCCATATCTCTTATTATAAGTGTTTACGAACGATGTCATCAGATCATGCATGAATGAAGAAACCGCAACTCTCCCGTCAAACTCGGCCAGTATATGTATATGATTATACATCAAGCATAAGCCAAGCACTTTTATTTTGTGCCTCTCCGCGATGACTGAGAAAATGCTGAAAAAAACCAGGCAGTCCCGCATGGTGTAGAAAACGACAAAACCTTTGTGCGCTCTCTGATAGACGTGCCAGACGGTCTTGACGCCCGCCGCCCCGCTGATATTGAAGCCCATAGTCTATGAATTAAGTTCCAGAAAGGTAAACATTTGTCCCGAGAACTCCAAATAAGCTCATAGTAAGCGGCAAAAAAAGTTGCCGCAGATTTGGCAAAGATTTTTGAGGATAGATTACTTTTTGAAGAAGGAGTGTGCCGGTGGCACATGACTGTTTTTTACGATTACTTAGTATCTATCACAGGACTATCAGAAGTTGTTTTGATTTATGTTTCTTTTACTTGCCTTTTCGCCATAGTTTTCCTTGGCTCTTTTCGGTCAGATAGTTCTACTGTCTTTCTCAAAATCCAGAAAAAACTCTGGTGGGGAAATGGGGTGGGGGTTGTGGTGGTGGTGTGGGAGGTAGCCGTGACGAGCAAATACCTACAAATTAGCATGTTACTATTCAGTGTGGTCTAAAACCTGAGACCACACATACATCCATATAGCACATAATCAAGCAATTACGCGTCACGCCCCCCCCCACAACACAACACAACCCACAGCACAACACACCACACACCACACCCCCGCCCCCCAATAACCCTCCAGCACCCACCCAAACCACAGTCACAAGGCCGGCCAAAATGCCCGACGTTCATAATACATAAAATCATTATCTTTGCGTCCGGATTGCGGTAAACCGGGATCGTGAAAGCGGCCTGGTTTCAGGAGTTGCCACGGGCCCGGAGAGCTGAACTCATGGGACTGTGCAGTTTCTCCAAGAGGGAAGCCGGTCAAAGGCCGGCGCTGTGCCCGCAGCTGTAGATCCCATAACGGCCACGGAACATGCCATTGCCGTCAAAGAGCAGACACTCAATGAGGTGAGAAGGCCCGCGGTCGGGGATAAGCCAGAAGACCTGCCGCAATCAAGTCAAATCCGGGGGCTCGGGGGCAAGCCGCCATTTGAGCGAAACTATAGATGAACATCGCAGCAATACTGTCTGCGCTGTGGCTCTGTGCCATACCGTCAGACCTTACCCGGCAGCCATCCGATGCTGCACCGGGCTGCCATGCCATACCATGCGCGGAAACGGCCACGGAGAAAGCAGCAACAAACGCGGAAACGGCAGCAGCAACAATCGCAAAACTGGCCGGAACCGGGCCTGAAGCCGACACCCTTGAAGTCGCCCGCATCACCGCGGAGCGCGACAGAGCCTCCAGAAGCACAGCCCCTCTGCAGACCATCGGACAGGAAGCCATCGAGCGCAGCGCAGCCACCGACCTCGGAGGAATCCTCCGCACATTCGCCGGAGTGAGCGTGCGCGACTACGGCGGCATCGGCGGCCTCAAGACCGTCTCCGTCCGCAACCTCGGCGCCCAGCACACGGCAGTCAGCTACGACGGCACCATCATCCAGGACGCCCAGACAGGTCAGGTGGACATCTCACGCATCAATCTGGACAACCTGTCCGAAGTCTCCCTGGAGACCGGAGCCTCGGACGACATCTTCCGCAGCGCAAGGCTTCTGGGCGCTGCAGGAATCTTAAGCCTGCGTACCGCACAAAACGGCGATGCACTGAAAGCCAGCCTCCGCTACGCCAGCTTCAACACTTGGAATCCAAGCCTCTCATTCAACAAAGACCTCGGCCGGGGCTGGTCCGCCGGCGCATCCGCAGCATGGCTCAGTTCCGACGGAGACTACCCCTTCACCCTTGTCAACGGCAACCAGACGACAAGAGAGAAGCGGCTCGGCGGCGACGTGAAGACCCTCAACACAGAAGTCAACCTGCGCGGCAGAATAGGCCGGAACGGCCACCTGCACATCAAAGGCAGATACTACAATTCCGACCGCGGACTGCCCGGCTCCGTCATCTATTATATCCAGGATCCCACAGAGCGCCTCAGCAACCGGGACGCCAGCCTCTCAGCCAACTACACGGCCAGACTGTCCGGGAAATGGAGGATTCAAGAAAACCTCAACTGGAACGGAAGCTGCACCCGATACACCAACGCCACCTCCTATCTCCCGGAGCCTGAAGACGACCGCTACCGCCAGCACGGGCTCAGTTCGTCAACCATCATCGAATACAGGATCTCCGAAAAACTCCGCTTCACCCTGGCAGAAGACCTGTTCACCAACACCCTGCATGCCACCATCCCCGAATGCCCGCAACCCTCAAGGCTCTCTTCCGTCAGCGCCCTTTCGGGACAATGGAAAGACGGCCGCACCACCGTCACGGCATCCATCGGGGCCACGGCAGTCCGGGAAAAGACCGAATCAGGACAGGCCGCAGCTCCCCTTTTCCGCCTCACCCCGACCATCAGTTTTTCCACAGCCCTCACCGGGACTCTGCGCCTCCGAGCCAGCTACAAAGACGGATTTCGAGCCCCGACCCTCAACGACCTCTACTACTCCCGTGTCGGGAACACTTCGCTGAAACCGGAGAAAGCAAGACAGATCAACCTCGGCCTCACCAAGGTCTGGCACGGACGTCGAACAAACGCCGAACTCACCGCCGACATCTACTATAACTCCATAGAAGACAAGATCATAGCCGTCCCGACCATGTTCATCTGGAAGATGCGCAACCTCGGCAGGGTACAGATGGCGGGCGCAGACATCGCAGTCAGCCTGAGTGCAGCAATCACCAGACGTACCAGCCTCAACCTCCGGGCAAACTGGTCATACAGATATGCCGTGGACATCACGGACAGGGAATCAAAAATCTACCGCCATCAGATACAATACACCCCTCGCAACGCCGGGAACATGACGCTCAGCCTCCTCACCCCGTGGCTGGACTGTACCTGGGCCATGAGCGCCGTAGGGAAACGATACTGCCTCCCTCAGAACATCCCCGCCAACGAGATGCCGGCCTACTTCGACATGTCCATCTCTGCCGGACACAACTTCACTGTCCGCGGCGCCGCACTGCGCATCAGCGCGGACCTGATGAACCTCGCTGACGACAACTACGAGATAGTGAGGTACTACCCGATGCCGGGCAGAAATTTCAGAATCACAATGAAACTCACATACTAAAATGAAAAAAATCATTTACGCGGCCCTTGCAGCCGCACTCACCCTCGCCGCAGCATCCTGCGACAAACAGCCTCTCAACCCTGGACAGACGGAAGAAGAAGCCACCGGCTGCTATGTCCTCAACAACGGCTCCATGGGCATGAACAACTCAGAGATCACCCTCTACGACACGGAAACGAAGACGGCAGTGGGCCAGATGTTCTCCACAGTCAACGGCAAAGCCCTCGGCGACACGGCTCAGGACATCCTCGTGGACGGGGACGATGTCTACATCACAGTCAATCTCTCCAGGCTCATCTTCGTCACAGACAAGGACCTCAAGATCAAGAAAGAGATCCGGGCCACCCTCCCTGACGGCACCGTCCTCTCCCCACGCTACCTTGCCAAGGGCGGCAACGGGCGCATCTACGTCACCTATTATGAAGGCTACCTCGGGGAGATCAACCCCGACGGCTACAACGTCAGCACCACAGCGGTGGGAGCAAGCCCGGAAGGCTGTGCCTGGGCGGACGGCAAGGTATTCGTATCCAATTCTGGCGGAGCCAATTACCCAAACTACGAAAAGACTGTCTCCGTGGTGGACCCTGTCTCGTTCAAGGAAACATCCAAAGTTGAGGTGAACATCAACCCGGCCACCATGGAAGCCTGCGGGGACAACGTGTATGTCTTCAGCCTCGGGGACTACGGAGCCAACCCGGCCAAAGTCCAGCTTCTCGATGCCAAGACCCTCAAGGTCACAGACCTCGAATACAGCAGCCCGACCGCCATCGCCCTCGAAGACGAAATGCTTTATGTGATGTGCGGAGGCTATGACAGCAACTGGAATCCTCTCCCCGGCACTGTCTATAAGCACAATGCCAAGACCAACTCCGCACTCGGAAAGTTCGTCACCGACGGCACTACCCTGCCGCAAGCCTATTCTCTCGCCGCTGCGGGCGGATATGTATGGGTCGGTTGCTCTGACTACAAGACCAACGGAGATGTCTACCTGTTCTCTCCGGACGGCAAGCTCTACGACAAGTTCGACTCACAGGGGATCAACCCGATAACTGTGGCTGCACGATGATTCTCAGCCTCTTGTATGTGCTGCTCTCGGGGATTGCCCTCCCCGTGGGCGGCATCCAGATGCAGTATCTGTGGCGCAACCAACTCGGGGACGTGTACTCCCTCGGGCTGGGGTCCGCCGCCTGCCTTGGAGCCGCTGCGGCCACGATGTCCGGCTGGTGCTCGCTCACGGTGGGCTCATTCATCTGCACCCTGATATGCACACTGGTGTGCTTTCTTGTCACACTGCGCATCTCCACACAAAACCTCATAACCTTCGGCATCATTTTCGGCACTTTCATCGGCTCTCTCGGCACAATCGTGGTGACCAACGCCCCCAACGGGGATCTGCTCAAGCAATACTACCTCTGGGGTGCGGCCAATTTCAGGCTGGAGGGAGTGACCGGAGGCGACATAGTGTTCTCGCTCGTGCTCTTCGCCGTGGGACTGGGAGCCGCGCTGTGGACACACCGGGATCTAACCCGGCATTTTCTTGGAGAGATCGAGCTGTCCAACACCCGCAAGGCGGTGAGCCTGCTGATGATAATGTTTCTCGTGACTTCGGCCGTAAGCATCTGCGGGCCGATAGGGTTCATATCGCTCGGGGTGCCGAATCTGAGCCGTGTGATATGCAAGAGCACTGACATCCGCAGGCACTACCTCCTCTCTTCAGCGATGGGGATCGGACTGCTGCTCATCACATATCTGGTGGTGGAATATGTCAGTTTCGGCATCTACCTGCCGATCAGCGCCACCATGGCCATCATCGCCCTGCCGCTGACGGCGTTCCTGTTTGTCCGTCAGAGACAATAGCGGTCAGGCCTGCGTCAGGAGAAGCGAGCGGAGCTGCTCTACGGTGTCCGCCACGTAATCCGCAGTGCGGGCGGCATCCTCGGGACGGAAGCCCCAGGTTACGCCGATGCTGCGGATGCCGCCGTTGGTGGCTGTGGAGGTGTCGGTCGCGGAATCCCCCACCATCACAGTTTCTTCCCCTCTGACTCCGGCGGCCTTGACAATTTCCGCAACCACCTGAGGGTCGGGTTTAAGAGGCACCCCTTCCCTGCCTCCGAGCACTGACACGAATCGGATATCGGGAAAGAAGCGGTCTATCAGAGCCCGCGTGCCGGCTATGAACTTGTTGGAGGCTACCGCCATCTTGATGCCTTCGCGCTGAAGGTCGGACAGCAGCTGCGGCATACCGCCATAAGGTCTGGAATGATCAGTGATGTGGGCCTGATAATATTTCAGAAAATCCGCGAGAAGAGCATCAAGGAGCTGTGTGTCACCCTTAAGGGACTCCGGCATGGCGCGCCACACCAGATTGCGGACACCGTTGCCGACCATGTATTTGTATTCCTCTATAGTATGCAGAGGCAGCCCGTGCAGGGTGAGGGCGTGGTTGACGGCTGTGCCGAGATCGGCTATGGTGTCGATCAACGTCCCGTCAAGGTCAAAAATGACAAGTTTCCATTTCATGCCGCGAAGATAGCGCGATTTCACTTGCGGAGAAAGATATTTTCACTATATTTGCAACCGCATTCGGGGTATTAGCTCAGTTGGTAGAGCGTTTGAATGGCATTCAAAAGGTCAGGAGTTCGATTCTCCTATGCTCCACAAGACATCGTAAAAGCCTCAAGCACAGCACTGCTTGAGGCTTTTTTCTTTATTCATAGCATTTTCCCCTACCTTGGGAATGTTGACAGGGGTTTACAACGGAATACTGAAGACGGAATGGCTGTACAAGATTACAATCAGGACCCGAGAAGAATGCGAGTTGCCGTTTTCCAGTCTGGAATAAATATTGAAGAATCAATGAATGCTAACAACCGACAAAAAAACATAGAAGGATGTCAGTTGTTAGAAAAAATATGTAAATTTGCAGAAATGAGTTTGTTATGGCTGTATATGTAAAAGCAATCCCGACGTTAAGAGGTTCAGCAGCTGAACGCTTCGTCAAGATGTCCGAAGAAAACCTTCGCAGACGCGCCTCTGTAGATTTTTCTAAGGAGGCAGCCAATTCTTACGCAATATTGAAAAAGAAAGAGGGGAATAAGTAAATCGTGGGGTATCTATTGGATAACTGCCGGTTCGGCAGATTAACATCAGAAATCATTAATCAATGTCAGACGTATACTTGCAGTAAAAACGCTGACATTGATTCGTTTTTTCATGACAATACGCCAGGCAATTATCGTGATTATAGGTTGGAGATGATGGGAACAACCCATTGTTTCTTTACAGACGAAAAAGACAATACGACACGACCGAAAATGGTCTGCGCTTTTTCTTTGTCCAATTCGTCTTTACGCACAGACATTCTTCCAAATAATAGGCGAAATCGTCTTAACCGTTCAATTCCGAATGCCAAACGTCGCTTCCAGTATCCGGCGATACTGATTGGCGAGTTATGTGTGTTCGACGGCTTTGGACATAAGACTTTCGGCTACAACATCGCTGATGAAATGATGAACCTCATCAAGACGATAGCAATTGATCCAGACAATAATTCCTCAAGCAGGTATTTGATAGTCGATGCGTTGAATAGTCCGGATGTGATTGAGTATTACAAGAGGAATGGCTTTGAGTTCTTGTTCGCTTCTGACGAAGAGGAACTTGAACATTTGATAAGTGGCCATAGCAGTGATGTGCAGGACTGCAGGACAAGACTGATGTTTTTCGATTTGGTTGTTCTCAATCAACAGATGCGCTAATACCGTTGATAGCAGGTGAATTTAACACAATTTTGTACAATTAACCCTCAAGTTTGACTGTCTTCGCCTTTGCTGGGCGTCCACGGTGCTTCGGAGAGACCTTTCTTCTGGATTTGTATCCGGTTCCGCAACCTTCAGGGACGGCAAAGCCGAAGGCCTCGCGGTAGAGGGATGCGCTCCTTGTTCTTGCCACATTTTATATCTGCGAGCGAGCTGCCGTATGCGGATCTGGTCGAGGAATCGACGGCCAGACAAAACTTACTCTTGCAAAATCCAAATGGGGGGGGGTATATTTGTAAAATTTTTAAAGCATTAATTTACAAATGAAAAACAATTCCATTAAACCTTACCTGCCTCCCGTCGTGGAAGTCCAGAACATTGAACTGGAGCAAAGCGTGCTCCTCAACTGCAGTATGAACACTGAAAATCTGAATGAAGAAACATTCAATTGGTAATCAGCAGGAAACCATGAAGGCAATTACAAAAGCGACAATGGCACTCGCGGCCCTGCTCGGGCTTGCAGGCTGTGCCAAAGAAAACCTATGCTCTCCAGAAAAGACCCTGTCCGGCAACACCACTGTGACATTGACAGCCTACCAGGAGAACACCGGCACCAAGGCCGAAATCAGTTCGGAAAACAGCAAACTCATCAACTGGACCAAGGATGACGCAATCACGGTGATAGACGGTGAAGGAAAGAATGTCAAATTTACTCTGACAGATGGCGTCGGCACCACAACGGGCAAGTTCGAGAGCGAAGGAGCCAGCCAGGCGACGAGCTACACGGCTCTCTACCCTTATCAGGAGGACGTGACCTTTAACAAGGCCTTTAATATTATAACCCTGAAAGGAGTGGTTCTGAAAAGCGAACAGACGGCAGTGCCCGGCTCATTCGACCCGGAGGCAGCCTTGATGATGGGTACCACCGGGGACGGAAGCACGAATCTGAGTTTCAAGAATATAGTGGGCTTTGTGAAGTTGACCCCTACCGTCTCATGTAAGAAGATCACCCTCACGGGCACGAGTTCAGCCGCGCTTGCAGGAACAGCAGACATCACCATGAACAAAGATGGCTTGCCAGAGGCCACGGTCAAAGACAAGGCTTCAAGCAGCGTCTCCATATCTGGTGACATCAAGGCCGACAAGACCTACTACATCGCCATTTTCCCGGCAGAAATGGAAAGTTTCAGCCTGACCTTTACTGCCTTTGACGGACAGAATACCTGCAAAAGTTCGGATAAACCTCTGACAATCAAGCGCAATTATGTAACCAACCTCGGCGAGGTGAAGGGAGGAGAATATCCTTACATCACATTCTCTGCGACAGCCTCGCAGAAGTTCAAAATCTCGCAAGACTTCTTTTATCTCTACTATTCTGTCGGAGATTCCGATTGGCAAAATGTTAAGGCTAACACTGAAGTGGAATTCGGTGGCTCAAATGGAGACTTGAGGCTTCGTGGGGGAAATAATAAGAATAAGAATACGAGTGGAACTTGTTACAATGGCATAAGCGCTACAATCAGTTTTACTGAAACAGATGTGCCGGTAAGTTGCAAAGGTGACATCCGCACTCTCATTGATTGGGAAAACTACGCCACTGCAGACACCGAAAACGCCCGTTTTTCAAATTTGTTCAAGAACTGTTCAGTCTTGACTTCAGCTCCGGACCTCCCGTCGAAAAATTTGTCATCCAACTGCTATTCTAGTATGTTCTACGGCTGTACCGGCCTGACAACTGCTCCTGCACTTCCTGCGACAGTACTTGCAAATGGCTGCTATGCGCAGATGTTCTACGGCTGTACTAGTTTGAAATCTGCCCCTGCACTTCCAGCGACAGAACTTGCAGAGAACTGCTATCAATCCATGTTTTACGGCTGTAAATCATTGCAGAATGCCTCTGATTTGCCTGCTGAAAAGGTTCCATACCAAGCATATAATAAAATGTTCTACGACTGCACTTCACTTGAAGCAATGCCGACGATTTCAGCCAAAACTATCTATGCATACGGAATGCAAGAAATGTTTTATGGGTGCCACAATCTGTCAAAGGTGACAGACCTTTGCATCAAAACTTTTAAAACTAATAATAATGGCGTTGGTTATAACTGCGCCAACATGTTCGCCTACTGCAAGAACCTTACTGCCGCGCCAAAACTTCCGGCAACAACGCTCGCTGATTATTGTTATCAGGCAATGTTTATCGAATGCGAGAAGCTATCTTCTGCTCCGGAACTCAAAGCTTCTTCAGTTCATGAGGGCAGTTATCAGCAGATGTTTGCATACTGTACCAGTCTGAAAAAAGCGCCGGCACTGCCGGCAACAGAAGTGAGGGCATCCGGCTACAGTCAGATGTTTTCGGGTTGTAAAAATATGGAAACCGGCCCGGAAACGCTTCCTGCGACAGAACTTAAAGAGAATTGCTATTATAGAATGTTCAATGGATGCAGCTCTCTAACTAAAGCTCCAAAGTTGATGGCCCAAAAAATGGCCAAGGGGTGTTGCGCCGGGATGTTCATGAGTTGCAAAAAAATAGATAAAGTTACTCTATATGTCCAAGACTTTGACACAAATTATAGCCCTTTCACCGATTGGCTATCCGGAACAGCGAAAAACGGCACAGGCAAACTGCATATAAGAAGCGGATTACTTAACGATACTAAAACGGCGCTCTGCCTTCCAAATAACTGGACTTTCGTGGAAGACGTTACGGACTGACGCATAGTATTCCATAAACATAATGCGAGGATGGCCGACTGTCATCCTCGCATTACTTTTTGTTGCCGGCATAGAACCTATGAAACTTATCTGGCGGATTGTGTCATACTCCGTCCAATCCGTGTTACCGCTTTTCCTCCCACGACCATACCTTTGTAAAGGCGGAGAAAGCAGCTCATCCGCATCCCGATGACACTTTCCTGATAATCATTTCATAATTTTTATCATAATGAAAACACAAACCATCATGAATCTGGCCTTTCTGCTTCTGCTTCTTGCAGGATGCAAAGGCAGAAAGGAAGCCGAAGCATCCGAGCCCTACTGGCTCGGTGCTGACATCAGTTTCGCCAGATCGCAGGAGGCAAGAGGTCTCCAGTACAGAAACAAAGATGGCGAACCGCGAGAGTGTACAGCCCTGATGAAGGAACTGGGGCTTAATGCCATCAGCCTGCGCGTCTGGGTGAATCCCAAACCGTGGGTCCGTCCAGGTCAACCTGTGCCCGATCCGTCAGACCCGGCTTACCACATCGGCCTCTGCGACAAGGAAGATGTGCTCGCAAAGGCGCTGGTTGCCAAAGAGCAAGGAATGGAAATCCTTCTGAGTTTTCACTTCAGCGACACCTGGTCCGACCCGAAAGGACAGCCGATCCCGGCAGCATGGATGGGACACAACTACGAGCAGATGCTCCAGGATGTCCGCAACCACACCATCGATGTCCTTCAATGCCTTAAAGATCATGGAGTCAAGCCCAAATGGGCCAAGATCGGCAACGAGACCACAAACGGGATGCTGTGGAACAGTAAAGACCGCCTTCCAATCCCTGAAGAGAGCATGGGACATCTGGAGTTGAACCCGGAGCAGTATGCCGGCTTCATCAACGCCGGCGCGGAAGCGGCAAAAAGTGTTTTCCCGGACATCATCACCCTTGTCCATCTGGACAGCGGCTTCGACCAGGACCTGTATGACCGCAACATAGGGACGCTCGTCAAGTTCGGCGCGCAGTTCGACCAGGTGGCTATGTCACTCTATCCATATTGGGCGGCAAAGGAACACGGCATGGACGATGCCGACCAGGTCATCTCCGACTGCATCGAAAACATCAAGCATGTGTGGGAAAAATTCGGAAAGGACTGTCTGATTGTCGAAACCGGCTTTCTGGACGACCCGGAACATCCGGAAGTACTGGAAGAAGGGCGGAGACAGCTTGCCCGCCTGCTCAGGGAAGGCCGGGACAATACGGACGGACACTGCAAGGGTGTCTTCTATTGGGAGCCGGAAAGCATGCCCGGAGGCTACCAGTTGGGGGCTTTCGACAAAGATGCTAAACCGACCATCATCATGGATGCCTTCATGAACTACTGATTCCTCGCAGGATCCGGACTCAAACACCACAAATTAATATCACTCTTTTATGAACCAATGGTTAAAACGAATTTCTGTCCTCGCGATCTCGCTGGCATTGCTCCCGCTGTCGCTGTCAGGACAGACTGTCACTGTCCACGGCACGGTCGTAGACAGCAACAACGGAGCACTTCCAGGTGTCAACGTCTACGAAGAGGGCACGCTGAACGGTGTATCCACCGACCTTGACGGGCACTATTCCCTCACGGTCAGCAGCGCCCAGTCCAAAGTCAATTTCAATTGTCTGGGCTTTCAGACTAAAGTCTTCAAGGCTTCCGAACTCAGCGCCATCAAACAAGTTGTCCTGGAGGAGGATGCGCTCATGTTGGAAGACGCCGTAGCCATCGGCTACGGTTCCGTCAAAAAGGAAGACCTCACCGGTTCGGTCTCTGCCATCAAAGCGGAGGGAATCAACCGTGGAGTGGTCACCTCAGCCGATGACCTGCTCAAAGGCAAGATGACCGGCGTCCAGATTATCCCGGGCGGAGGCGGCCCCGGCTCAAGCGGAACGATCCGCATCCGAGGCGCGGCATCCCTCAACGCTTCCAATGATCCGCTCATCGTCATCGACGGCGTCCCGATGGAGCATTCCTCCCTTTCGATATTGAACCCCAACGATATCGAAAGCTTCTCAGTCCTGAAAGACGCTTCAGCTGCGGCCATCTACGGTTCGAGGGCATCCAACGGCGTCATCATTGTCACCACCAAAAAAGGACAGGCTGGACAGCCGCTGCGCATCAGTTACAACGGTTCCATCTCCGTGAACACCAATCCCTCCCGCATCGATGTGATGGATGCTGACGAGTTCGCAGCCACCATACGGGAGTACTATCCGGACGCGGCAGCCAAGTTTATCGGCAGCTATAAGACAGACTGGCAGGATCTCGTCCTGCAGACCGCTTACACATCGGACCACAACCTCAGCATCTCCGGCAGCATGAAAAAGATGCCTTACCGGGCATCGCTCGGTTTCCTCAAAGAAGAGGGGACCATCATCGGCTCATGGCGCAACCGCGGTTCAGGATCCATCTCATTGACCCCGTCATTCTTGGATGACCACCTCAAAATCAGTCTCAACGGCCGGGTAAACCTCTCCGACGGCTATTCAGCCAACGTGCTTTACTCTGCCGCATTCTTCAATCCGACAATGCCGCCATACTTCTATAATGCCGACGGATCCATAGATTATTCGACCACCGGCGGTTATTTCAATTATGGCATGGGACGTGGCGCAGATTTCGTTCCCGACTCTCAGGCCGGCATCAACGGAGCAGCAAATCCGCTTGAAAGCATCTATTCCACAGACCGCAAAGGCTTGACCACACGTATGGTCGGGAATGCCACTTTCGACTATAAGGTACACGGTTTCGAGGATCTCCGCTTCAACCTCAATCTGGCATACGAAGGGCGCGACAGCTGGAGCATCTCCGGCCCAAAGCGCGGCTCCCTGTCCGCTCTGGCTGACTCCCAGGCCCCGGGAATCGGCAAATATTCCGACACCAAGCAGTCGAATTACAACAAGCTCCTTGAGTTCTATGCCGACTATAACCACGACTTCAACGGACACCGTGTGGATCTGATGGCCGGATACTCCTATTCGCATGTTTTCTCCCACTATTACAGTGAGAGCAAATTCCAGGACGATTACGGGGATTACAAGAAAGATGAGATTTACGGAAATCCCAGCCTCAACGATCAGGAGCACTTCCTCATCTCTTTCTATGGCCGTCTGAATTATTCATACAAGGGCCGTTATCTTGTGACTGCCACACTGCGCAACGATGCTTCCTCACGTTTCTCCCCGGAAACACGCTGGGGTCTGTTCCCTTCTCTGGCTCTTGCCTGGAATGCCAAGGAGGAGAACTTCCTGAAACATTCATCAGTCGTTTCCACCCTGAAGGCGCGCCTCGGTTGGGGCGTGACAGGCCAGCAGGATATCGGTTCCAATTATCCTTATCTGGCCCGATACTCCATGTCCACAAGCGAATCCTCCATGTATGACATGGGTGATAAAGGTCTGATTTATTTCCTCAGCCCGTCCGCCTACGACTCCCTGATCAAATGGGAAGAGACCGTGACGACGAATGCAGGCATCGATTTCGGTTTCTTTGGCGACCGTATCTCCGGCAACATCGACATCTACAAGAGGGAGACACGCGACCTGCTCAACACAGTCACCATCCCGATGGGTGCGAACTTCTCCAACACCCTGCTGACAAATGTCGGCTCAATTGAGAACAAGGGTGCCGAATTCGCCCTCAACCTCATTCCCGTCAGCACCCGTGACTGGAATGTACAGATGGGGCTGACAGGCACTTTCCAGAGCACCAAGTTCACAAAACTTACCAGCGTGGACGACCCCACATACTACATTCCGACCGGACAGGTGGGAGGAGTCCGCTTCGACTTCCTCCAGCGCCATTCGGTGGGCAATGCCCCATACACCTACTATGTGTACCAGCAGCTTTATGACAATGACGGGAAGCCCATCCAGAATGCTTTCGTAGACCGTGACGGAAACGGGGTAATCAATGACAAAGACCGCTATATGGCAGTGACCGCCGATGGAAAGGCCATCAAGCCGGCCCCGGATTTCTACTACGGCATCACTTTCAAGACTACATGGAAGAACTGGGACTTCGGTTTCAATGGTCACGGTTCCGTGGGCAACTGGCTGTTCAACGATGCGTACGCCTCCCACTCCACGACCAACGCGAACATAAACTACAATTACATTGCGAACTATTCACGCAGTGTGCTCCGCAGCGGCTTCCATTCCACGAACATCACAGCCCAGAGCTTTTCCGACATGTTTCTGGAGAACGCCTCTTTCTTCCGCATGGACGACATAAACCTCGGATACACTTTCAACTGGCGCAGGCAGAAATCCACGATAAGAATCGCACTCAGTGCCCAGAACGTTTTCGTGCTGACAAAGTATTCGGGCATCGATCCGGAAGCCTCGGGCGAGAACGGTATCGACAGCAGCATGTGGCCGCGCCCTCGGATCTATTCCCTCAGAGCCGCAATCAATTTCTAAACTGAATCATATATATGAGAAAGAATATCATCATGGCCTGCATGGCCGCTGCGGCGATGCTTTCAGCCGTTTCCTGCATCAAGGACCTGGACGCACTGCCTCTGAACCCGACCGACTATACAGCCGAGGCCGTATACGGCACAGAAGAAGGCAACTACCTGTCCGGCCTGGCCAAAATCTACCACACCCTCTATATGACAGACGGCGTGTCCAACGTCGGCAACACCTCACACGCGCAGTTCATCATGGCATATTGGGCGCTCGGCGAGATCACCACGGACGCAGCCAAATGCGCGTGGAAATCCGACACCTGGACCCACTACATGAACAACAACACCTGGACCACCGTATCCCTTGACCCGACTCTCGGCATCTACTGCCACTCACTATTGGGTGCCACGTATGTGAATGAATACCTCAAGCAGACAAGCGATGAGAAACTCGATGCACGGGGAGTAGATGAGTCCCTAAAAAAGAAAATCCACGGCATGCGGGCTGAAGCACGCTTCATACGTGCTTTTGAGTATTGGGCCATGGTCGATGTATTCGGAAAGACACCGTTCGTGGATGAAAACTTCCCGATCGGGAAAGAAGCCCCTCCGGTCAAAACCCGCAAAGAGGCTTTCGACTGGCTCGTGGGTGAGCTCAAAGATCTGGAATCCTCTCCAGACATGCCCGAAGCCGGATCCAACTACCCGCGCGTTGACAAGGGCTGCGCCACTGCACTGCTCATCCGGCTGTATCTCAACGCCGAAGTGTATACCGGCACAGCCATGTGGCAGGAAACCAAGGACGCGTGCGAACGTCTGTTCAAATACGGCTACGACCTCTGTCCAGAATACGCCTGGCTTTTCCGTGGCGACAACGGCGAGAACCCGCTGGCCCTTCAGGAAATCATCATGGGCAACTATCAGGATCTGGAACACACAGCGTGGAACTGGGGAGGGACAACCTACCTCATCGCTTCCGAGATAAACGGAAACGTCAATACTCCGGGGGTTTACCCGATCGGATGTCCGGATTCGTGGAGCGGTTTCCGCATGGACGGACAGTTCGTCGAGAAATTCTTCCATCCGACCGATGTGGATTTCGAGACCGGGACCTACAACATCGAGGACAAACGGGGCAAGGATCTCTTCTACATCAAAGGCCGCAGCAACACCATTGAAAACCTGTGGAAATTCGAACAGGGATGGGGCGTGCACAAGTGGAGCAATCTTCCGCACGACATGTCTCCGGAAGAGTACAAACCGAAAGGATGGATGTTCTTCGCAGATACGGACTATATTTTCATGCGACTGGGTGAAATGTACCTCGCTTACGCTGAAGCCTGCCTCAACCTCGGCCAAAAATCAAGCGCGATTCCTTATCTGAACAAACTGCGCATCCGCGCCGGAGTCTCAGAGATATCGGACTATGATGCAGACTTCATCTTTGAGGAATCTTCCCGTGAGCTGTACTGGGAGGGGAACCGCAGGCGCGACCTGATCCGCTGGGGAATGTACTCATCCAGCAAATACAACTGGCACTGGAAAGGAGGCAACTTTGACGGCCAGAGTTTCCCGGAATATATGGAGATCTTCCCTTTCCCTGTGACCGAGCTTCAGAACAATCCCAACCTTGCCCCTCAGAATCCGGGCTATGACGAATAAATGAGAATACACTTATGAGACTGATAAAAGAATCACTTGCCGTACTTGGCGCACTATGCCTGCTTGCAGGATGCTCAACCGACCTTGACATCAAGAAACTGGGCGACCCCTCATCTTACGAGGCTCCAGCCGCACTTTCACCATCTTCCATTCACCTTACGGCAGCAGATGTATCGGAGGACAAACTCGTTACATTCACATGGTCTGCCGCTGATTATGGTCAGCCCACGGAGATCGTATATTCCATCTTTGTGACCTACGGCGGAAAAACCACGGCCCTGTTTACAAACCTGAAGGGAACTTCCTACGATGCAAAGTCATCGGAACTATATCAGAAACTGACCGGTTCCGGCGTCCCGCATGGAGAGGAGGTATCTGCCGATATCATGATCTCATCGACCATAGGCTCGGATTTCTCCTCCCTGGAGTCTCCGGCAAAGACCATCTCCGTCTTCACGGAAGATATCCCGACGGAATAGCGTTCCATACATAAAAAGAGAGAGTGACTGAAAAACAGTCACTCTCTCTTTTTGTCTATCGGTCAGGCTATTCCTCAAAGTCCCAGATCCTCGGATTGCCGTCAGTCCTGGCTGCTGGCATCGTATAGCGTCTGAAAGCGTCCACAACAGGTTTCACCTTATGGGTCTGGTCATCAAAGAATCCCCTGCCCCTATACATCGGCTCCCACCAAAAGACGCCGAGGCCCATGTTGTCTGGAGCCGCCATTACGATTTCGTTGACCGCCTGCATCCATTCCTTCTGCCCCTCGGGAGTCTCCGGGAATGCGGCAAGGTATCCCTTCTTCTCGAAGTAATCGCTCGGGCAGGAATAAAAACCGGTCTCAATCACGATTACCGGCTTCCCGAAACGGCGGATGGCATAGGCCAGATTATCCCTCAGATCCATCAGCGTCCCGTGTGACCATGGATAAAAGGAATAGCCGATGATGTCGTATTCCACGCCATACTCCTGCATCTTCGAGAAAAAGACATCCGTAAAATTCGCGTCGCCACCGAAATCCACATGAAGCATGATCCGGACTTTCCCCTCCAAGTCCGCCTCCCGGACAGCACGGATTCCGGCTTTCAGATAGTCCGTGAACTGTAGCCATTGGCTCCTGTCCTTCTTTTCTTCCCCATAGAATACACGGCCGGACGGCCAGAGGGTGCCGTTGCTTATCTCGTTGCCCACCTGCACGATTTCCGGCATGAGGCCTTCATCCCGAAGACGGCACATCGTATCATATACGAAGTCATGGAGCGCCTGTTCCAATTCCCGGGGTGAGAGCCCCTCCCAAGATTTCGGCACCGGCTGGCGCATCGGGTTGGACCAGTCATCGGAAATCATGTAGTCCAGAGCGAAATGATAACCGTGTCGCTTGAGTTCACGTGCGTTTTCCACTACATTGTCAATCCCCTGTCCCAGATAGGAAGGTTCACTGCACAGCATCAGACGGCCCCAGTTGTAGCCGTGAGCCCTGAATATCTCCCACGGTGACTTCTGCACCCCGTCCGTATCATAGAACTTGTCGCCACGCTTCTCGGCATTGCGGACAAAAGACAAGTCCAGACCGAAACAGTAGTCATTCTCATACGGGAGCCTGCCAGACCCGGCATCCCCTTGAGCAGAAGCACACAGACAGCCCACGCAGGCAAAAATAACAGCCGAAACGGCTCTGATTCCAAATAATCGATTCATATCATTAACGGGTTTTTATATTCAGTTCTGCATCGCCAAGTCCGCTTGAGACTTTCAACGTGACCGAGCCTTTTTCTCCACGGAAAGAACGGATGACGGCGAGAGCCTTTCCGTTGAAGAGCGGCTTGAACGCACCTTTCATGCACAGGGTGTCAGCCGCATCGCCATTGTCGATTCCGAGCAGTTCCCCAGCCCCCTCCACGAGGAAATTCAGCATGGTGTCAGCCTGCGGCAGCGTACGGCCTTCGGCATCCACCGCTTCCACCGTCACGAAACTCAAGTCATATCCATCAGCATCGATGGTATTGCGGTCAGCCGTAAGACGCAGTCCGGCGGCAGGGCCGGCCGTTTCCCGGACAGCACGTGCGACTTCCCGGCCATCCTTGTAGCTGACAGCCTCTATCTTTCCTAATTCAAAGTCCACTTCCGGCCAGATGGCATGAAGCTGATTACGGGTCTTCGACGTGCGTCCGAGCGATTTACCGTTAAGGAAAAGTTCCACCTCATCGGCATTGTTGTAATATGCCCAGACATCGACCTTCTCCCCTTTCGTCCAGTTCCAATGCGGGAAAAGATGCAGCATCGTCTTATCTGTCCATTCCGACTGGTACATATAATATGGATCTTTAGGGAAACCGGCGAGGTCCACAATTCCGAAATAGGAACTGCGTGAAGGCCAGCCGAAGGCGGTCGGTTCACCAAGATAGTCGAAGCCTGTCCAGATGAAACCGCCGGCAACCCATTCCCGATCACGGATCGGAATCCAGGCCCCCTCGTGAGTTGTCGTACAATCCCAGAGGGCGCGCGAATTGTCATAGGCGCTGCACTGGTTGGGGATCAGCCCCTCAAGTTCCTTTTCCGTCGGCTCGGGTGTGCCGGACCACGGCTTCCATCCAGGAACCCGGAGGATAGTGGACGGCTGATAATAGATGCCCCGACTGTTCTGGGCAGACACGGTCTCCGTTGCCAAAATAGGTTTTTCCGGGAACCAGACCCGCAGGGAGTCATACGCATAGGCCCGGTAGTTCAAGCCTATTACATCCAGGGCTCCACTCGTATACACGCAATTGTCCTTGGAGGGTGCGTTGCAGCCGCAGGTCACCGGGCGCGTCGGATCATTGGCCCGTATCACATCCGCCAGGTGGCGGGCGAGTTCTTCAAATTCCTTACGCTCCTCATCGGTACGGGCCATCTGCTCTCCGATCTCGTTGCCTATGCTCCAGATGATCACGCTCGGGTGGTTGCGGTCACGCTTCACCCAATCTGTCAGATCCTGCGTATTCCACTCGTCAAAAAAGGCACCGTAGCCGGGATCATCCTTGCGCCCGCGCCATTTGTCGAAAGCTTCATCGAGGACCAGCAGGCCCATTTCATCACACAGATCCAGCAGTTCCGGAGCGGGGATGTTATGGGAGGTACGGATGGCATTGAACCCCGCCGCCTGCAGAATCTCCAGCTGACGCTCCAGAGCACGGCGGTGAACAGCCGTGCCGATGCAGCCCAGATCATGATGCAGACAGGCACCGTTCAGTTTGACCGGCAGACCATTGAGGAAAAAACCTTTATCCGCATCCCATTCCGTCTCACGGATACCTATGCGAGTACGCACCATGTCCACGACCTTGCCTCCGACCTTCAACTCTGTTTCAACTGTATATAGATAAGGCTCCTTGACATCCCATCTGTGCGGCCGGACAATCCGGAGTGTTTCCCCATCCATCCCTTTCGCCACGGTCTTCCCGTCAGCATCCTTAACACGATGGACAACTGTGCAGCCGGAAGGATCGGCTGCGTCCAGTTCGGTCCGGACCAGCACCGTCGCTTCCGCGTCCGATATCTGAGGAGTCGTCACGCAAATGCCGTTGTAGGCAATCCTGTTCTCACCCGTGCATACCAGCCGCACATTCCGGTAGATTCCGCTGCCCGTATACCACCGGCCACTCGGCTGCTTGGAATGATCCACTTTCACTGCAATCACATTATCCTCGCCCTCGGGATTCAACATCCCCGACAAATCCACATTGAAAGAGCTGTAGCCATATGGCCGTCCACCTGCCTCGATGCCGTTGATCCATACAGTGCTGTTCATATAGATGCCGTCGAACTCCACAGCGGCACGCTCCCCCTCCGGGGTCTTGAAATGCTTGCGATACCAGCCGATGCCGCCGGGGAGGGCGCCGCCGTTGACCCCTGCCGGATGCTCGGGCGAGAACTCGCCCTCGATGCTCCAGTCATGAGGAAGCCGAAGCTGTCTCCACGATGAATCATCGAATTCGGGAGAAGACCATGAAGCATCATCCCCCAGACAGAAACGCCACCCAAAATTAAAGTCCTCTGTCGAGCGGCCCGAAGAACTGCTGCAAGACATCACGGCAGAACCGAGAATCGCGATGAGGAAAAGTCTGATTATAGTCCGCATATTCAAAATTGGTTGTCCTATCACAAAGATACGCCTTTGTCTTCCGTAAAACTAGCACACAAAGGACATAACCTGACACGGAACGGAAAATCATTTCCACAACGGTTTTTTCTTTGTATATTTAAAACCTGTACTGAAACGACATGAAAAGGATATTTCCCCTCATACTCCTGCTGCTCCTGATAACCGGAAGCATGTTCGCCCGGCAGACGCCGCTCGTGTTCGATGATTTCAGGGGCAAGACGGAATTGCTTTCGCTCCGCTCCATCGCCAGAGAGGCCGATGGCCCGGCCTGGCTCGGCAGCGACAACAGCCTGTACAGCTTCGACGGATACGACCTCGTCCCATGCCCATACGCCGAAGGCCCGCTGGTCATCCAATGCATTCTCATCGAGGAGGACCGCCTGCTTCTCGGGACCGAACACGGCCTGTTTTCATTCAGCCCCGTCCACAGGACATACGAAAGGCTTGAGGCCTTTGGCGACAAAGACATCAGAAGAATCCTTCAAGACGGCCACATCCTATATTGCGGGACTTCCTCCGGTTTCTATCTTTTCAATACGGAAACCCTTTACACAGAGCGCATATCGGAGCATGCCATTTTTGCGATGGCCAAAACAGATGATTTCATCTATCTCGGAGTTGAAGGAGGACTGGCAAGATACCGCATTTCCGACCGCAGTTATGAAATGCTGCTTGGAGAGGCCGACATCCATATTGTCTCATGCATCCTGACCGAAGAGGACGCTCTATGGCTTGGAACACCCGCCGCATTGCTCAAGTACAATTTTTCGACACAAGAGACAAGCTCCAGAATCACGATGCCGGTCGTCAAGACTCTGTGCAAGGATGAATATGGTCAGCTGCTGGCAGGGACGGACAGCGGCATTTTTCAGGTCAATCCTGAGACCGGCGGCATCCGCGAGATTCATCCTGCCGTCGCCTGGGACTGTTCCACGGACAGCAGCGGGGACATCTGGTTCGCTACAGACAACGGAATGCTGACCCTGCATCAGCACCCCGTCATTCTACCGGTTTCCAACCTGCCGGAGATAAAGAACGCCCGGTATGTCACCGCACTGCGGGACGGCAATGACCGTCTCTGGCTTGGAGGCTCACACGGCATTGTTCTCCAGACACCGGACGGAGCCATGCGGCATTTCACCATGAGCAGCACCGGTGACAGGATTCCCCATAATAAAGTATACCGTCTGGCTGAAGACAGAGAAAGCGGAACCATCCTTGCAGCCACGGACGGAGGATGTCTCGAATTCGATAAAAAGAGCGGTTCCTTCATAGCCCATGATACCAAGGGGACACATAGCTGGTTCTACGATCTCATCCCTGATCCGGAAGGACTGTGGGCTGCCACCTATGACGGCCTTTTCCATCTGGATTCCGGCTATGAAGTCCTTGCACATTATACGCGCAAAGACGGACTGAGCGTCGATGTCATCAGTCAGATCGGAAAAGACACCCGTGGCGACATCTGGATGCTGGGGCAGGACAAACACGTTTTCCGACTGGACGTTGAGCACAACAGGATAGTTCCTTTCGTGTCCCCGGAGATGCCGTTGACGGACTGCCTTGCCAGCGATTCGGAAGGGGGCATCTGGCTGGCTTCCGCGGATAAGGCGGCTCATATCAAACGTACAGGGGACGGCATGTCCATCAAGACGGCATCTCTACATTCAAGCACAGCATTGTCAGTCCATTCCATCACTGAAGCAAATGAACAAATGTGGATCTGCACTTCAGAGGGATTCCGCATCGTGGACAAGAAAACCATGGCTGTCTCAAATCTTGACACCTACAGCAACTACCTGAGCATCGCCTACGACAAAAAACGGAGACGAGTCATCCTTGGCGGGATCGGGGCCGCCGACATGCTGGACCTGACCAACCTGCAAAGACTGATGACGGCACGCTCCTCACCACCGCGCCTGACTGATATACAGACCAACAACGGCAGGCACATCCCGGAAGAGGAGCTTCTGTCCGGACATCTGAATCTGGCCCATGACGAAAACCACCTCGTATTCTCCCTGTCCAACTTCAATTTCAACGATGAACTGCCCCATCGTTTCCACTACCATGTCGACGGGCCAGCTTCATCCTGGGACGGGACTATCATCGGCAACAAACTGATCTTGACGGCCGTACCTCCGGGGGAATATGTCATCTCGGTCCTCTCTGATACGAACCATCCCACAGGAGGCACGGAACTCATCACTTTCCGTATCCGGCGACCCTGGTACTTTTCCATTCCCATGCTGGCCGTCTATCTGTTGCTTGCCTGCATGCTCGTCTACGGACTTGTCCGATTCTTTATTATGCGCCGGAATCTGGAAGCTGAGCGGATCCGTAAGGATGAACTGGTGGAGCAGACCCGCCAAAAGGAAGCTTTCTTCCAGAATGTCGCCCACGAGTTCAAAACACCGCTCAGCCTGATCATCGGCCCGGCGGGCAAACTCCTGAGCGGGAACCATACCGGATCCGACACCAGAGATCTGCGGATGATTCAGGACAACGCGATGAAGATCAGCACACTTATTCATCACACTATCAACCACTTCAATAATAATGACGGGATCAACTCAAGTCTGATCACCACAGACATGGAGTTCGTGGAATTCGCGCAAAGCATATTCAACTCATTCAAAGACAGTTTCCCTAAGCACGAATTCATCTTTGACAGCAGCCAACCCCGGATTCCAGTATCGGTCGATATAGTCAAGATGGAGACAGTAATGAACAACCTGCTGTCCAACGCCTGCAAATACACGCCGGAGGGCGGCTCCATCCTGCTCACGCTCGATGTAAACCTGGATGAAAGGCAGCTTGTGGTCAAAGTCTCCGACACAGGAGTCGGCATCCCGGAAGAGGAAGTCCCATTCATATTCCAACGCTATTTCGAATCTTCCCGGACCAAGGGGAAAGGGTATGAAAGCACAGGCATCGGCCTGTCTGTCATCAAACAATATGTCGAATTGCATAAAGGTCGGGTCTGTGCCGATTCTGATCAGCACGGCACATCCTTTACGCTCCTTCTGCCCGTCCTGTCCGACCGGGGCAGTGACGAGGCGTCATCTCCATTATTTCAGAACGGTTCAGACAAACCGCTGATTGCCGTAATCGATGACAATGCCCAGATTTGCACGTTCATTGAAAGCCTGCTTGAGAAGGACTTCCGCTGCATCTGCTCCCATAACGGGAAAAGCGGCCTGAAACTATGTAAAGACATCATGCCGGATCTCATAATCTCCGATGTCCTCATGCCGGTGATGGATGGTTTGGAAATGTGCAGGCAACTCCGCGCCTACGGCCCTTTGAGCACCATACCCATCATTCTGCTGACCGCCAAAGACGATCCTGAAACCGAACAGAAGAGCATCGGTCTCAATGTGGACATCTTCCTGACAAAGCCTTTTGACCCGCAGACTCTCATGGCCCGTGTCAACCAGCTCCTCACCGGAAAAAAACGCATGGAACATAAAATCCGCATGGAGATGATCTCCAATCCGTCCACACAAAGAAGTGTTTCTCAAGACGAACGGTTCCTGCAAAAAGTCATGCAGCTGATTGAAGAGCATCTGGACGATTCCACCCTTTCCGTCGGCCGGCTGTGCGAACTCGGCGGATTCAACGAGAAGCAACTATACCGGAAAATCAAACAGTTCACGGGCATGTCCGCAGTGGAATACATCCGCTCCATCCGTCTCAAAAAAGCGGCATTGTTGCTGCAAAACGGGAGTTTCACTGTCTCGGAAGTCATGTATTCAGTAGGATTTTCCAACGCCTCATATTTTACCCGCGCCTTCGCGGCAATGTACAAGACGACACCGTCCGATTATATGAAATCCTTCAAGAAAGATCAATAATACTTTTATACAATGCACATGAAAACCAGATTCATAACAAGTCTTTGCGCCCTGACGCTGATGACAGCATGCCACTCCGGCCCAGTCGTTCCACCTGCCACACAGTCCCGTGTCCTGGAAGAGGGCGGGACAGGGCCTTACAAAGCACTGATGCTGGAGGATCCGGGCCTGGAAGCACACACCATCTTCGTCCCGTCGGATCTGTCCCCTTTCGGCAAAAATAATCCCCTGCCCGTCCTGGTGTGGGGCAACGGAGCCTGCAACAATTCCCCATGGGAGCACATGCTGTTCCTCAACGAGATTGCTTCCCACGGATTTCTTGTCATCGCCACCGGCTATATTCCGATGACTGAAGAGCATTACCAAGGCCCGATGTCCACTTCCGACCAGCAGATCGAGTCCATCGACTGGGCCATCGCTCAGAATGGCGACAAAAACAGCCCTTACCACAACAGGATCGATGTCAACGCCATCGCTGCCGCCGGAATGTCCTGCGGCGGGCTACAGACCCTGGACAATTCCGCCGATCCGAGACTCAAGACCATAATGATCTGCAACAGCGGCCTTTTCATAGACGCGTCAGGCGCAATGCCGAACATGCCGATGCCGCTCAAGGATAGGCTGCAGGACATAAAGGTGCCTGTCATCTATATCCTCGGAGGGCCTGAAGACATAGCCTACGGGAACGGCATGGACGACTTCCACAGGCTTGTCAAGGTTCCGGCCTTCGCGGCCAACTATCCGGTCGGACACGCCGGCACATACAGCCAGCCTCACGGAGGCGAGTTCACAATCCCCGCTCTCGCATGGCTGAAGTGGCAGCTCAAGGGCGACTCCGAAGCCGCGAAACTGTTCCAGGGCTCCGACTGCGGCCTGTCACGCCGTGAAGGATGGACCGTCGAGAAGAACGCGCTCATAGACAAGGAGTAAGCACTCCGTTGCATCCTAACCGGATTACAGTAGCTTGATCGCAATATGGGCACAGGCCTCAGCGTCGGCCAGGGCGTGATGGTGGCGGTTCAAGTCATAGCCGCAGGCGGCAGCCACGGTCTGCAACTGGTGATTCGGCAGGCTGCAACCGAAATACTTACGGGAGGCGGCAAGGGTATCGTAGAACTCATAGTCCGGGTAATCCATCTGATACACCCTGAACACCTCTTTCAGGCATCCTTCATCAAAGGGGCTGTTGTGCGCCACAAGCGGCAGCCCCTCAATCATCGGGGCTATCTTCTCCCATACGTACGGAAACACAGGAGCGTCTTCAGTGTCTTCCTCGGACAAGCCATGTACCCGCTGGCAGAACCACATGTAGTATTCCGGCTCCGGGTGGATAAGACTGTAGAAAGAATCCTCAATCCTCCCGTCCCGGACGATCACCACCCCGACACTGCACACACTGGAACGGCACTCGTTGGCGGTCTCGAAATCAATCGCGGCAAAGTCTTTCATAATCAATAATTGGAGGCCATTTTCCTGATATCCTCAAGCACCTCCTGACGGAAATATTCCGGAGACAGGACCGTCACAGAGGCTCCGCGGCTGAGGATTTCCTGCTTGAAGTCGTATGTCGTAGCCAGATGATAGCGGTATACCGTGTAGTCCGCATCCGATTCGGCCTCCACCTTACGCTGGGAGTCGTGCAGCGGCAGGGTGTCGAAATACTTCACCTGGCTTTTCGCAACCCTGATTTTGACTTCCGTCGGCTCATTGTCAGCACCGACGATTATTCCGAAATAATCGGCAAAGAACTGTTCGGCACTGAACTCTGCCGGCAGTTCGAAACGCTGACCGGTCTGCACCACATTTAGCATCCTCTCATCAAGGGAATAGATTCTGGGCGCATCCATCCCCTCGCTTCTGGCCAGCACATACCAGCGCTGCTTGAAGAGTTTGAGGCAGTAAGGTTCAGCCTTGAACGTGCTGGGCTCATCACGCCAGAAGCTCTGATAAGTCATCTCTATGACCTTGCCGTCACGCATGGCGTTAACGATGACCGGAAGCCACTTCCGCGAAGACGGTACATTCTCGAAAAGGATGCGGCCCCGCATATCCTTCGTCTCGTTGAGCAGGTTGTTCATCGACAGGGACTCCAGAAGCCACTGGCGGATGCCGTCAGCTTCCAGATCATCACTGTTGGCGATGTAATAGCCCAAGGAGCGGTCACACTTGATCTCGATGCCGAATGTTTCGAGGATGGCCTCCCTGTGGTTGTGGAAGGTCCTTTCGGGAAGATAGTTCTCCCCGGCGGTGTTCAGAGGACTGCGCGACCACAGGTAGCTGATCTCCTTGAACTGGATATGCCCGTGACGGTTGATGACATCAATCAACCAGACGTACCTGTCAAAATAATTCTTTGCCATATACTTTTGTTTATCTGTACTGCAAAGATAATGGTTTATTCTGCCAAAAAGCGGCAACTTCCCAAAAGGGCCAGCCGCCGGGAAGGATGGACCACTTTCCAATTATTTCGCTATATTTGAAGTCGGACATCATTTGACTATGGATATGGAGGAGAAAAGGATAAAGTACCCGATAGGGGTGCAGACATTCAGGGACATTGTCGAGGAAGGATACCTTTACATAGACAAGACTGGAATTATCCTCGAATTAGTCGAGACTTATAGTTACATGTTCTTAAACCGGCCGCGGCGCTTCGGAAAATCTCTGCTCTCCTCCACCATACACAGTTATTTCTCCGGGGACAAGGAGCTATTCGAGGGGTTGGAAGTAGGGAAGCGCAAGAAAGAATGGACCAAGCACCCCGTGTTCCATTTCGACATGTCCACGGCGAAGCACTGCAGCGAGGCGGAACTTCTGGAAGAACTGGACAAGAAACTGTATAACTACGAGCAGACCTACGGGCGCGACCTGCACCTCTACACTCTCGGCTACCCCAACAGGGAAGTCAATATCGGATTCACCCAGGGGCTTCTGGCACAGTACCGCAGCAGGTCAAGTCAGCCGCAGGCAGGGCCGACGCCGTCTGCTGGACCAAGGACAGGACCTACGTCTTCGAGTTCAAGCTCGACGGCTCTGCAGAAGATGCCTTAAGGCAGATCGATGACAAGGGCTACCTCATCCCGTACAAGGCGGACGGCAACTGCGTCAAAGTCCGGCAGTTCATTCATAAAGCTTCGCGGCAGCCTTGATTCTCTTACCGATGGATTCTACCAGTTCCTTGGGCGCGAGAACCTTGATCCCTTCACCGAAACTCAAGATCTCGCGTTCCAGTTCCTGGTTTAGAATCACATTAATCTGGAAAACGGTATTGCCGTCCTGATCCGCCTCCACCACCATCTGGCTCTTGTGAAAAGGTTTAGTGCGTATGTACGGCGCCTCTTTGGCGTTTGCCCAGATACGTACTGACTTCGGTTTCATTGTCCTGTCCTTGGTGACACCGACGGCATCATCAAACCATGTTTCCGGGTTGTATCTATCCATTGGGATAAACTTCACACCCGCTGGCGCTGGAGAAATGCTCAGAATCCGGTCAAGAGCAAGATTGAATACATCCTTTCCGGCTCTTCTCCGCCCGAAAACAAACCACCGGTTGCGGAACTCCCTCAGAACATAGGGAGAAAATGTAAATTCCTGCGGCACAGGGTTCTTGAAACTATGGTAAATGATGCTGACGGGGCGTTGCCTTGTAATGGCATCATACAGAGCCGGAATATGGTGCAGTCCGACCAGGGCATCGTTTTTCTCGAAGTAGATGACCGGTTTCTTCTCATGCTTTACGGCTGAGACGCGGTCCTCCAGCCGGCCGATGATGTCCTCCATGCCGGCAAAGGCCGAGAACCCGCTCAGCTGCTTAAGGACGCTCACAGCATCGGCCATCATCGCTGTGTCCTGCTCTGTCAGGGGCACATTGGTGATACTGTAGTCCGGATCGGCGTAGGTGTAGTACTTGTTTTCCTTGACCACAATGGGCGCGTTGTAGCCCAACTTGTCGGAACGCATCATCTGGATATCGGCCTGCACGGTGCGCCGTGACAGGCTTTCATCGCGCCCCTCGAACTCGCTCAGGGCATCGGAACAGGCGTCAATCAAGTCATTCAATGTCCACTTCCGATAATGGTTGCGCAGGCAGTTGTCGATGGTCTTGTAACGGATAAGGGCATTCTTTGAAACGGGCATGGGTCGAATTTTTCCGAAAAATAGTAAAAATTCCGACAGTGCGCAAAAAGCCTGCGCACTTGCCATTTTTCTTCGCACCAGAATTAAAACATCAATACCATGTACGAGATTGAACTGAACAATGTGCCCGTGAAAATCTGGGCCAGAGGTGTGGATCCGCACGCCATGAAAGAGATCATGAACCTGACCACGCTCCCGTTCATATTCCATCATCTGGCATTCATGCCGGATGTTCACGGCGGGAAGGGGATGCCGATCGGCGGCGTGCTGGCCACCAGAGGCGTGGTTATCCCCAACGCGGTCGGCGTTGATATCGGATGTGGAATGTGCTCGGTCAAAACCTCCCTTCGCGCGGAGGACATCCCGGCCGAAGTGCTCCGCAAGCAGATTCTGCGCGGCATCCGGAAGCAGATTCCACTCGGCTTCGACCACCACAAGACCGCCCAGGATGAGGCTTTCATGCCCCAGGGATTTGACATCGACAAACTGACGGTGGTAAAGCGCCAGTATGTATCGGCCACCAAGCAGGTAGGGACACTGGGAGGCGGCAACCACTTCCTGGAGTTGCAGAAGGACACGGAAGGACGTCTGTGGATCATGATTCACTCCGGCTCCCGCAACCTGGGCGCACAGGTGGGCATGTATTATAATGAGAAAGCGAAAGTGCTGAACAAGCACTGGTTCTCCTCTGTGATCCCGGATATCGACATGGCTTTCCTGCCCATGCAATCCGACGAAGCGCACTCCTATTGGGATGAGATGAACTACTGCGTGGAGTTCGCGCTTTGCAACCGCCGCCTGATGATGCAGCGCATCTGCCAGGTCATCGGGGACGTCTATCCCGATGCGCAGTTCGAGCCGATTATCAACATCGCACACAACTACGCCTGCCGGGAAAACCACTTCGACGAAAACGTGATTGTCCACCGTAAAGGGGCGACGAGCGCCCGCCTCGGCGAAACCGGCATCATCCCGGGCTCTCAGGGCACGAAGTCCTATATCGTTGAAGGTCTCGGCAACCCCGATTCATTCCAGTCCTGCTCCCACGGCGCGGGACGCCTGATGTCACGCACGGAGGCGGTACGCAGCCTGTCCCTTAAGGACGAGGTGGCCAGACTGGAAGCACAGGGCATCATCCACGCCATCCGCGGGCAAAGTGATCTGGAGGAGGCAGCCGGAGCCTACAAGGACATCGACAAGGTCATGGCAGACCAGTCCGACCTCGTGAAAATCGTCACGGAACTTGTCCCGGTAGCCGTCATCAAAGGATAGGCGGGTCTCGACATGCTAATAGAGCTCAATCCTGGCGGAGGCAGACTCCATGTGGGGCTTCGTGCGGAGGTATAGTGATATGTAACGACACAGCCGCGGTGGCAGGTAAAGTATTGAAATACAGGCGGAAAACGACATTGCCTGTCGGCGATTCGCACACACATCTCCACGCCCCTCCTCTGCCAAGCCATGGCACAAACGCTCAACCCTCCAGTATCTGCCCTGCGGCGTTCTTGGTGTCCACTTTCTCGATAACGCCCTCAAGAATGCCGTTCTCGTCAAAGATGAATGTGCGCCGGAGCGTCCCAAATGTTGTCTTCCCGTACATTTTCTTCTCTCCCCGGGCGCCGAAGGACACCAATGGCGAGCATCTGCCGCACAAAGCGATGAGACGGTGTTGCATCAACAACACGGCCAGGTATGTCACATGATTTGTGCAGCCCAAGGCTAATGTTATAATATTTGTAGTTTTGTTATAATGTTTGTATTTTTGTGGAAAAACAAAAGACTATGGCTCACACATTGATTCAAATAGGGAACAGCAAGGCTCTGATTATTCCGGCAAGGATCATCCGGGCTAAAAGGTACGACAGCAAGACGGAGTTCGACATCATTGAGACGAGCGACGGTTTCAGAATCGTCCAAAAACACCGTTCCCTCAATTCTCTTGAATTCCCGAAAGTTTCCAGACCTGCCATTTCAAAGCGGGTGATGAATCTGATGGGATCGATGAAATTCTCTCCTGAAGAGCTGGAACAGGATGAGAGACTTGCATATATCCTGTCACGATGAGAGTTTTCCTCGACACGAACATCCTGCTCGACACACTTGTGTTACGGGATAATCCAATGTTCGCCCAAAATGCCGCCACCATATTAAGCTTAGGCGACAACGGCACGATAGAACTATATATGTCGGCGCTTTCCGTCCCGACAGTGGCGTACGTGCTCAAAAGCATGTCTTCGTCCGCAAAGAAAACCATAATAAGGGAATTGGTGGACATCGTAAAAGTGCTGCCGTCCCTTCCGGAACACGTGTCGAACATACTTGAAAACCAAATGACTGACATAGAAGACGCTCTCCAGGTGCAGTCTGCGATGGAAGGCGGCTGCGATGTGATTGTCACAAGAAACACCCATGATTTCAAACTGTCAGAAATCCCCGCGATTACGCCCGGTGATTTTCTACGCCGGATTTTTGACGAGTGAGACTGTCTCATGATTTTATCTGGAGTCTGCAGCCCAAGGCGTCCGGGCCGGCCATTTTGAATATCACCAAATTTAGTTAAATTTGCATTCTTGAAGTAACCATTCTGGCTGTTGATGGGAACTTGAAGATTAGGGTAACGAACAGCCGGCAATTAATTCAAGGAGTTTAATTCTCCTTTGCACAACAAATGCTTAAGACAGGTATCAAAGGTCATCAGGAGACCACAGTTACGGAGGAGATGCTGGCACAGAATGTCGGCAGCGGTCTTGTCAGGGTCTACGCTACGGCGATGATGATCGCCCTCATCGAAAAGGCGGCAGTGCTTTCAGTACAGCCATATCTCGAAGAAGGTCAAGGTTCTGTCGGCACATTGGTGAATGTCTCCCACGTCTCAGCCACTCCGCTCGGCATGAAAGTCTGGGCAGACACTGAACTCGTCGAAATAGACAGGCGCAGACTGGTATTCAAGGTTGCGGCATACGACGAACGCGGACTCATCGGAGAGGGCATGCACGAGCGCTTCATCATCGACAACGCGAAATTCCAGGCGAAAGCCGATTCCAAATAAACTTTTCTCTATGAAAAAAGACATTTATCTTGCTGCAGGATGCTTCTGGGGCGCACAACGCTATTTCAAGCAGATTCATGGAGTTGTCGCCACCGAGACCGGATATGCCAACGGCAACATCTTCCATCCCACCTATCGTGAGGTCAGCACCGACGCCACCGGATATGCCGAGACGGTGCATGTGACTTATGACACTGACTTCATAGGGCTTGAAAGGATTCTCCAGATTTACTTCAGAGCTATTGACCCGACAAGCGTGAACAAACAAGGAGAAGATAGCGGCACCCGCTATCGCACCGGCATATACTACACTGACCCTCAAGACCTTAATGCCATCGAAAACATCTGCGACAGGATTTCCGGAGACCTCAAGGCACCGCTTGCCGTGGAAGTGAAGCCTCTCAAGAATTTTTACAGGGCTGAAGACTACCATCAGAATTATCTTGACAAAAACCCGGACGGCTATTGCCACATCCCGGAGTCGCTGATGGAATACGCCAAGACGGCATCCGAGCCTTCCGCAGACTGATGTATGTCCAAGTTCTGCTGCCTCTCAAACTGAGGTGGATTCCGACTTATATTTCAGACATCCCACTGCTTCCAGGTGAAGCGGTCAAAGTCGTATTTTCCGGACGGAAATATACAGGTATCGTCTGGGTGGTGGACGCGGATGCCCCGTCCGGAGCGAAACGTATGCTCAAAGTTACCGGGCGCGACGAAGCCGTGCCGCCGCTCGACGGCAAGGAGATGGCTCTGTGGGCATTTATCGCAGGCTACTACCTATGCACCCTCGGGGAAGTCTTCGCCATGGCCCTCCCGGGGATGAGACTCCGAAGCGAACAGAACAATTCAGCGGCCATAGCACGCCTGCGCTCAAGAGTGAGCGCCATAGAAGAGCAGCTCACGGGGAGGCACTGTGAGCGGGTCCGCTGCAGGCTTGAAGAGAAAAAGGCTGAGATTATCGCAAAAATCGCAGAACTCTCCCCGGCGGAGATCACCGTACCAGACGCCGGATCCCGGACAGAGCCGGAGACTGCCTGCCCGGCAGCTGCACCGGAAGACCGCAGACCGCGGCTCCTGATAAACAACAATCGGCTGCCAACCTATATGGAAGCAGCCCGCGAGCAGCTGGACAGCGGCCATCAGGTGCTCCTCCTCACCCCCGAAGTCGCATTCGCAGACAAATTAGAAAAAACTCTCACAGAAGAGTTCGGTTCGCGCCTTGCCGTCGTCCACTCAGGAAAAAGTCCGGCGGCACGGCAGCGCACGGCCGCCAGGCTTCGCAGCGGTCAGCCGCTCCTCGTACTCGGCACAAGATCCTCCATATTCCTCCCGTTCCGCAGACTAAGCCTTGTGATAATAGACGAGGAGCAGGATCCGTTCTACAAACAGAGCGAACCCGCGCCGCGCTACAACGGCAGGGACTGCGCCATCTACCTTGCAGCCCTCCATTCAGCACGAGTGCTGCTGGGTACAGCATGCCCCTCTCTGGAAACCCTGCTCAATCTGCGCAGCGGCAAGTATGACGCAGCCCGGAAATGCCCGGCTGCAAATGACGGGGCAAGTAAAGAAACATCTCAGTTCAGGCCAGAGACAGGCAGGCTCACCGTGATAGACATAGCCTCCGAACGCCGTAAAAACGGGATGAAAGGCCCTCTGTCCCGTAAACTTATCGCCGCAGCCCAAGCCGCCGGAGGCCCGGTGCTTCTGATCCGGGGATGGGAGAAGCAGGAAGAACTCGCAGGATGCATCAGCACCGACCTTCAGGGCGCAGACGTCAGTATAAGTACCCTTGCGGAACTCAAACGCCACGGCTCCGGCGGAGCAGTCCTGATCGCTGTGCTCCAGGCAGATGCCCTGCTGTCCAAAGACGATTTCCGGAGCGATGAGAAAGCATTGCAACTCATGGCATTACTTAAAGAGTTCTCGCCGGAAGTCCTCATCCAGACCGAAGTCCCGCAGAGGTTCAGCACCTCGCTCGACGCCCTACTCTCCGAACGCCGCCAGTTCGGTTTCCCACCATACACCCGCATCGTGGACATACACCGGTACGGCAGTGGCGAGCTGGCCGAACGCATCTTCCTCAAGCGAGACTCCAGCCTCGCCTCCCGCAAAGCCGAAATCTTCGCCACCCTCCCCGAAGACTGCTACGCTGACGTGGATCCGCAGTGACCCGGGGCAACACCACACCCAATACAGACCCGCAACACCCCCCTCACCACTTTAAGGTAGGGGCAAATATCCCGAAAAACACCCCAACCTTTAGCGGGCGAATGCCTCCAAGCGCCGTATACGGGCAGCACCCCTTGAAGGTAGGGGTAAAAAACGCTGAAAGTACCCCAACCTCTAGCGGGCGAATGCCTCCGAGCACCGTATACGGGCAGCACCCCTTGAAGGTAGGGGTAAAAAACGCTGAAAGTACCCCAACCTCTAGCGGGCGAATGCCTCCGAGCACCGTATACGGGCAGCACCCCTTGAAGGTAGGGGTAAAAAACGCTGAAAGTACCCCAACCTCTATGCAGAAGCTGATCCAGAACCCGGTCCGAAACCAGAACCTGATCTAGAACCTGATCTAGAACCTGATCTAGAACCTGATCTAGAACCGCAGATGCCGCTAGCCTGGCCGCCCACGGCGCACTCCGCCAACAACGACAGCCGCCAACAACGACAGCCGACACCCGACACCCGACAGCCGACAGCCGACAGCGACAGCCGACAAAAAAGGCTGACGGTCAATCGTCAGCCTCTCAGTGGTAGTGGGTAGGAGAATCGAACTCCTATTGCGAGATTGAGAATCTCGAGTACTAACCGTTATACGAACCCACCGTTTCTCGTTTCGGGAATGCAAAGGTAAGCATAAATTTTGATTCTGCAAGACCCCGAGACGAAAATCTCAAATTATTTCATCCTATACGGAACATCATCATACAAGACGAAGCGCTTCGCCTTGCGGACCCACTTCTGCTCCTCCGCCTTGACATGCTCCTGTACCACATCGAAAGTCAAGCGACCGTGCAGGTACTCCGCGATGACAGGGTCAGCCACCTTGACAAAAAGCGAATCATACATTTCGAACTCCGAATAGCGATCCGCAAAATGCCGCATCAGCTGAAGCGTATGCAGAAGCGAATGATACTTTGCCCCGGGAAGAAGCATTATCTGATAGCCACGGCATTCCTGCCCGGCATAACGCCCGGCGGAAGGCATGAACGTGCACGGACGCATCAGTACCCCCTCCGGCACAGGCAGGAAACGCACATCCTCGCATCGGATGAACGGAGCCCCGAAATACTCATACGGGCGGGCCGTACCGATGGCTGGAGTGATGGATGTATTGTTCCACAGACCTCCTCCCGAATACATCTCGCAGGTAAACATACCCGGTATGTCGGAAGCCGGAGCAATCACCCATGGCAGGATCTCACGCGACGAAGAACTCAAGGCGGAAATCACATGCAGAGGAAAACGCGCCCCTATCTCATTGCAGTAGAGATTGCAGAGTTCCCCGAGCGTAAGCCCATGGCGATGAGCCACTTTAGGAGTCCATATATCCGAATCCACCGCCGGCACCGTACCCTCCACCACACGGCCGACCGGGTTGATATGATCCACCACATACACTGCGGGGCCCTCCTCACGGCGCGCGCACATGGTGAGCAGCCGCATCACATCACGGGTATAATTGAAATACCTCGCCCCGACATCCTGTATCTCCACCACCACGGCATCCACCCCATCCAGATCTTCGGCACTGAAATCTATATGCTTGGTCTCCGGGGAGAGCTCGCTCCCGGACGGCTGCAGAAGCCGTACAAGGTTGCCCCGTTCCCGGAAAATTTCATACAAGTAACGTCCGGAAGAAGGATCCCAGCAGTTCTGGGTGCAGAAGCAGGCCACACGTCCCTCCTGCAGACTGCGGTCAAGCTGCTCCCCTATCGGGGTTGTCCTGAAAGAGAACATCAGCCTATCAGCTTCTTGGCAAGCCCGATCACTTCCTCTCCCAGTTTCTGCGCCTCAGCCTCGGTAGGGGCCTCAGAATAGATGCGGATGATCGGCTCGGTGTTGGAGCGGCGCAGATGCACCCACTTCCTCTCGGCCTCGAAATCCACTTTCACCCCGTCGATCGTGTTGACCTTCTCGGAAGCGAAGTGCTCCTTGACGGCGGCGAGGATCTTGTCTATAAGCGACTTGTCGCTGAGTTCTATCTTGTTCTTCGCGATGAAGTACTGCGGCAGAGTGGCCTTGTAGGCGCTCACACTCATCCCAAGATGCGCAAGGTTGCTCAGGAACAGGGCCACTCCCACCATGGCATCGCGCCCGTAATGGCTGGCCGGGTAGATCACTCCCCCGTTGCCCTCGCCTCCGATGAGCGCACCCACTTCGTGCATCTTGGTGGTCACGTTTACCTCGCCCACCGCTGCTGCGAAATACTCCCCTCCATGAGCCTCCGTCACATCGCGCAGCGCACGGGACGAGCTCAGGTTGGACACGGTTCTGCGCGGGGTGATGCCCTTTTTCTCGGCAAGGCCCAGCAGGTAGTCGGCCACCGAGACGAGGGTGTATTCCTCGACGAAAGGCTCCCCGTTCTCACAGATGAAGGCAAGCCTGTCCACGTCCGGATCCACGCTGATGCCAAGGTCCGCTTTTTCACGCACCACGGTGGAGCTCAGTTCCGTGAGGTTCTTGGGAAGCGGCTCCGGATTGTGGGCGAAATCCCCTGTCGGCTCGCCGTTGAGCACGATGCACTCCACCCCGAGCCGGGCGAGCAGACGAGGCATGATGATGCCTCCGACAGAGTTGATCGAGTCAAGGACGACCTTGAACCCGGCCTTGCTTATCGCCTCAGCATCAACGGCTTCCAGCGCCAGAACGGAGTCTATGTGTTCATCGGTGAAATCGTGCTCAGTGATATGGCCAAGCTCATCCACGGGGGCGAAGTCGAACTCCCCGCTGTCCGCGACATCGAGGATTTCCCCTCCCTGGGCGGCCGTGAGGAACTCTCCGTGCTCGTTGAGGAGCTTAAGGGCATTCCACTGCCGCGGATTGTGGCTGGCCGTGATGATGATGCCGCCGTCGGCGGAAGCGAACCTCACCGCCAGTTCGGTAGTAGGAGTGGAGGCGAACCCGCACTTGACCACATCCACCCCGCAGGCCACCAGCGTACCGCACACGAGCTGCTCCACCATCTCGCCGCTCAGGCGGGCGTCACGTCCGACGACCACCTTGTAGCGCCCGCCAGCGTTGGGGTTCGGTTTGCGTCTGCGCAGGCAGGCACAATAGGCATAAGTGAACTTTACTATGTCAACGGGGGTCAAGCCCTCGCCGCAAGGACCGCCGACAGTCCCGCGTATTCCGGAAATAGATTTAATCAGTGTCATAACATTTGCAAAATTACGAAAATTATCCGTATCTTTGCGCCCGTTCAAAAACACTAGTGCATTATGAAGAAAGGAATACATCCCGAAAACTACCGACTTGTAGCTTTCAAGGATATGTCAAACGATGAGGTATTCATCACCCGCTCCTGCGCCACCAGCAAGGAGAACATCACCATCGACGGAGTTGAGTACCCTCTTGTGAAGCTTGAGATTTCAAACACATCTCACCCGTTCTACACCGGCAAGATGAAGATCGTCGACAGCGCCGGCCGAGTTGATATGTTCTATCAGAGATACAAGGCCCGCAAGAAATAATTTCTCTTGCAGGCACAGCGGACAAAGCGCGGACTCCTGACATGGGGCCCGTGTTTTTTATTACCCTCTCACGGCTTGCAGAGCCCGAACCAGCCACTAACCAGCCACTAACCAGCCACGAAACGGCTCGAACTGCCCGCCGCCGCTTGCATTTACAGGCAGAACTGATTAACTTTGAGTGTTTTTTGCACACGACTGATGAAATACGACATTCAAGACTGCCTCGAAGGCAAATACAGCGAGATCGTCTGTCTCCTCACATACTTGGCCGACCCTGTCACCACAAAAGAACTCAAAGACTTATCCAAGAAGTTCGGTTGGAACAACAGGAAACTGGACGAGATCGCCACCTTCTTCTCATACGCGATGCTCATCAAGACGAAGTGGCTGAACTACATGGACAGAAGTTACCAGATAGACCCGGAGTTCTTTTTCATGGCCGCCACCTTTTTCCTCAAGAACAAAGCGGATCAGCTCAAACAATACGCCAAGCTCTTCCCGCACCGCAGCGGCAACGCAGAATTCCTCTGGGCCGTGGCAGAAGCCCTGTTCAAAGGGGAAAAGGACATCGCCTCCAAGGTTGCCGGTTCATTCCCGAAAGACAGCGGGGTGGACTACATCAGTCTGGCCAATGACAACGGGGCCCTCAACGGCTACGCCCTGAAACTCGGCAATGACGAATTCTCGCAGTACATTCTCGAGCGCACCAGAGCACACACCCTATACAACAACAGCAGCCCGGCCGTATTGGAGAATCTCTTGAACCTTGTTTCAGAGTATACCGGGAAAGGGCTCTGGAAAAATCATTTCAACTTCAATTATCCTTTCGCCCGTCTGCAGGCGACATATTTCCTGTGCACCGGCAAAGTGGCCAACATGCCCGTCCAGGCATCACAGCTCTATTCCACCCCGGCCATCGAAGCCATCCTGTCGCTATACAAGGGGAACTACTCAGACGCGTCCAAACTCTTCGCCGAATCCCTGAAGAGACGCAATCTGATGTTCGCCGACAAGAATTTCTACTACGACCCGCTGCTGTCTTTCTTCCTGATACTCAGCTACAAACTCTCCGACACGGACAAGGACCGCACCAAAGTCACCCAGTTCCTCGGCAAAAAGGCAGTCAGGGAATCCGCCCAGCTCCACCCCGCCGTCCTCGCGGCCGACTACCTCAACAAGCCGGAAAGCCCACATCTGAAAGACTTCCTCGAAAGCGCATCACGGCAATACCAGTGGCTTCCGCTCAACGTCGAACTCATCGCAGCGCTCCAGGGCCACTTCGGATTCGAGGTCGCGCAGACAGCCCCCAACTACGCCATAGTCAAGCACGAGCTCAGCCCGTACATAAAAATCTCCGACACGGAGAAACAGCAGCTTGAAAAGACCTTCGGCGGCACCCCGCTGATCAGCCGCTTCAAGCGGCTTGAACTCTGGGAAAGCGTCATCTCGGACATCGACCGCCTCGTCTCAGCCCCAGCCGCCGAAGAAGGAGCGGCCCAGGACGAGGGCAAGTCCACGAGAGTGGCCTATTTCTACGATGAATACAACCGCACACTCCAGATCAAGAGCCAGACACGGCTCAAGAGCGGGAAATGGAGCGCCGGCAAGCGGATCTCCTACAGCGACTACAGCGCCAGCCCCGACTACATGGATGACACGGACCGAAAGATCGCGCAGATGGCGCTCCGGGGCTACGACGGCCCCTGCGTCAGACTCAACAGGGCCCTGCCTCTGCTCATCGGCAGCGACCGCGTGTTCGGGGGAATCTATGCACCTTACAAAGAACTGGAGATAGTCGAAGAAAAGCCTTTCCTCGCCATCCAGAAAAAGGGCCAGTCCTACCAGATAGTCTCAAACTTCCCGAAGACAGCCCTTCTCGCCAACGAGACTACCGCCTGCGACACCTCCTCCAAGGACCGCATCAAAGTCATCAGCATCAACCAGATGCAGGCCAAGATCCTATCCTCGATGCTCTCCCTCCCGAGTTTCCCGCTCCAGTCTGAAGGCCGCCTCAAGGAACTGCTCTCCAAACTCGCGCCCCACATCGAGATCCACTCCGAACTGCTCGAAGGCGGCTCATCCTTGGAGAACATAAAGGGCTCGACCCTCATACACATCAAGATACAGCCGTCCGGCGACGGATACCTGACCCGGCTCTGCGTCCGCCCTCTGGAGGGCGGCAAACTCGAACTCTACCCAGGGGAAGGCGACCGCACGGTCTACGATGAAGCCGACGGCACACGCTATCAGGTGACCAGGACCCTGTCCAAGGAGAAGAAGGCCCTCAAGGAACTGGGCGACTACTGCTTCGACGAGCTGGACGAGTTCGACATCGAAGACAACGGCAAAGCCAGCCCGGAGCAGCTGCTCGGCATGGTGGAATGGGCCAGCCCGCAGGAGGACAAGTACGTCCTCGAATGGCCGTCCGACAAGAAGATCAAGGTCTACCGTGCCAAGGACAGCAGCATCAGCATCCATAGCGTAGCCGGAGAACAGTGGTTCAAGGCCGAAGGGCAGATAGACTACTCCGACTCTGACTCGGTGTCCCTGGAGAAGATCCTCTCGCTCATCAACTCCGGCAACCTCACGGGCAACTACATCCGCCTCGACGACGAAAACTACATCTCCCTCACCGACACCCTCCGAAAGCAGGTACGCCGCCTCGAAGCCATAAGCTCCTCAGGCAAGGACGGGGTGCAGATCTCCCGGTTCAACATCGGGGCCCTCGCGGAACTTGTACACTCCCGCCAGATGCACATCGAAGCCGACAAGGGCGTCGCCGATCTGGAGAAACGCATCACCGAAGCCTCCCGGCTCGAACCGGAAGTGCCCGCAAACCTCAACGCCACGCTGCGCGACTACCAGGTGGAAGGCTTCCGCTGGATGGTCCGCCTCTCGCACTGGGGTGCCGGGGCCTGCCTTGCCGATGACATGGGACTCGGAAAGACAGTTCAGGCCATAGCCTTCATCCTCTACAAGGCCTCTGAAGGCGCATCCCTTGTTGTGGCCCCGGCCTCGGTGGTCATGAACTGGCAGAAAGAATTCGCCCGCTTCGCCCCGACGCTGCGCATAACCGTGCTCAACAACGAGGGCGACCGCGACTCCACCATCGACTCCGCCGGCCCCGGCGACGTGATCATCTCCACCTACGGCCTGCTTGCCCACGGGCAGGAACACATCCTCGCCAAAGACTGGAACGTGGTCTGCCTCGATGAAGCCCACACCATCAAGAACCGCCAGACCAAGACCTCCGGTTCAGCCATGCAGCTCAAGGCCTCATCACGGCTCATCCTCACCGGCACCCCTGTGCAGAACTACCTCGGGGAACTCTGGAACCTCCTCCAGTTCCTCAACCCGGGCCTGATGGGCTCGTTTGAGAGGTTCTCATCCAAATTCATCGACGCCTCCGACCCGGATCTCGAAAGCCTCAAACGCATCGTACAGCCGTTCATCCTCCGCCGCACAAAGGCCGAAGTGCTGGACGAGCTCCCGGACAAGACAGACATCGTACGCACGGTGCAGCTCTCCGACGCCGAGATGCTCGCCTACGAGACCATACGCGAAAAGGTGGAGCAGGACCTCGAAGACGAGAGCAAGGTCACGGTCAACGTCCTCGCCGAGATCACACGCCTCCGTCAGGCAGCCTGCTCGATGGCCCTTGTCAACAAAGACTGGAAAGGCGGGACCAGCAAGCTCGCCGAACTCTCCGACCTTGTGCGCGAGATAATCTCAGGAGGCAACAGAGTGCTCATATTCAGCCAGTTCACCAGTTTCCTCGACATGGTCAACGCCCAGCTCGACAAGGACGGGGTGAGCTATTTCTACCTCAACGGCTCCACCCCTATCCGCACCCGCAGCAAGATGGTCGCCGACTTCCAGAAGGGAGAGAAGGAGGCGTTCGTGGTCAGCCTCAAGGCGGGCGGGCTCGGGCTCAACCTCACCGGCGCCAACTACGTGATCCACCTCGACCCGTGGTGGAACCCGGCCATCGAGAGCCAGGCCACTGACAGGGCCTACAGGATCGGACAGAAGCAGAACGTGACCGTCTACCACCTCATCAGCGCCCACACCATAGAGGAGAAGATCCTCCGCCTGCACGATGCCAAGCGCCGCCTCGCGGACAACTTCCTCGAAGGCACCTCACAGGCCCATAGCCTCTCCCTCGATGAGCTCCGCGCCCTCTGCGATGGACGGTAAACACTGTTTTATTTCACTAATACACATACGGCCAAAAAGAACGGGACCTCTTCGGGCCCCGTTCTTTTTTTAGCGCACTATCGCTTCCTTGATGCTGTCCACGATGTAGTGGACGTCCTCGTCGGAGACATACGGCCCTGCCGGCAGGCAGAAGCCGACCTTGAAGAGCTCTTCCTCAACCCCGTTGGTGTAGACCGGAGCGCCGGCGTAGACAGGCTGCTTGTGCATAGGCTTCCAGGTAGGACGGGCCTCGATCTTCTTGCCGAGCATGAAGACACGTAGCGCCTCCACGTTCTCATTGGGCTGGCAGTCGGTGGTAGCGCTTTCCACCTGATGTATCACGCCTGCGGCACCGCCCACTGCCGTCTTGATAACCTCCTTGTAAGCGTTCTCCTGCCCCTTTATGCGGACATCCGGGTCAAGGGTCGCGGCACAGAGCCAGAAATTGGCATCGAACCTAGGGTCCGCAGGCTGGCTGTGGATATGGACTCCCTGCACATCGGCGAGAAGCTGCTCGTAAAGGGCCTGCACATGCTTGTGGTGGGCGATGTGTTCGTCTAGAACCGTCATCTGCCCGCGCCCGATGCCGGCACAGACGTTGGACATGCGGTAGTTGTAGCCGATGGCGGTGTGCTGGTAGTACGGGTAGGCGTCACGGGCCTGGGTGGCGTACCACATTATCTCGTTGGCATCCTCGGCGTTGCGGCATATAAGGGCCCCGCCTCCGGAGGTGGTGATCATCTTGTTGCCGTTGAACGAAAGCACCCCGTATTTTCCGAAAGTCCCGAGCACCTGCCCGTTGAAACGGGAACCCATCCCCTCGGCGGCATCCTCCACCACCGGGATGCCGTAGCGGTCGGCAATCGAGAGTATCTCGTCGATCCGGTAAGGCATGCCGTAGAGGGCCACCGGCACTATGGCCTTGGGGTAACGGCCCGTCTTGGCTTTGCGGTCGAGGATTGCCTTCTCCAGCAGGGCCGGGTCCATGTTCCACGTCTCCCCTTCCGAACCTACGAACACGGGATGTGCCCCCAGGTAAGTGATAGGGTGCGACGAGGCGCAGAAGGTGTAACTCTGCACCAGCACCTCGTCCCCGGCCTTGACCCCGCAGCCGATGAGGGCCAGATGCACGGCGGCTGTCCCTGCGGAAAGGCAGACCACCTTGCGGTCGAGGGGTTCGGCGGCCTGTTTTGAAGATGCTGTCGTGGTCTCAGGTTCCGCGCTCTGGACTAGCCTTAGCGGAGCGCGGGAGTTGACGAAGTTCTCCAGATCCTTCTCGAAAGCATTGACATTCGGGCCCATAGGCACCACCCAATTGGTATCGAATGCCTCCTTGACATACTTCTGTTCCAGCCCTGCCTCGCTCATGTGCGCGAGACAGAGATAAATTGTCTTACGTTCTGACATATATGTTATAATGATTTTTCTGATTGCCTGCTATCGACAGCACAAGGTTTTGCCGATAACGCCAGTTTATAGAATAAAAACCGCAGGCCCCTCTAACCTGGATCGAAAAAACACCCCAGATGCCGTTTTCAACGACAGGTTATAGTGTTTTAAGATGAATTCCCTCTAACCCGAAGCCGGAACATAGCAGGCATCATACCCGCCCCAGGCGTCCGGCACTTACACCAGCCCCCGGACGACCATAAGTTCCTCCTCCACCAACTTAGTCAATGTCGGCAGCAGCTCCTCTATCTTCCGGCACTTGACCTTATTGTAGTAAAAGTCCATATCATCAAGCAACTCATCGACTTGACTCTCTGCCATATCGCCACCATAACCACCTGCCACAATGCAGGTTGCGGCAAGTTTGCCTGCATTCCTGTCAGTCGCGAGATTGTACACCGCGCGTAGTATAATGGGAAGGCTGTTATACAGGACGTCGCAATAATGCAAGAGAGCCGGGAAGTCCGGCGACTCCGTAAGCCACGCTTCGAGCATCTCTTCCTGATACGTGCGAAGAAGCAAAAAAACCTTCTCCTTGGCAATCTTGCCCTTGGTGGAAGCGGTCATCACCAGAAAGAGAGCATGCGAGAGAACTATTCGGACTTCGGACGGATGATAGTAGAAAAGATCATCTTCCGGACTTTGGGTTAATTTTAAATGCTTCTCCAACTGCCCTATAATCTCTTCGCGTATCTCTTTGAGTTTCGGATCCATTCTATATAATGATTGTGCTTCTTCTTTCTTTACGACAGTATTGCACGCAAATCGCTGATCAGCCGTTGATATTGCCAATACTCCGGTTCTTCATCCCAACCAAACCGAAGAACGTCATTTGTAAAACTGATTCTGGTTCCGTGACATAGGATTTTCCCGACATGCTGAATCATATCATACAGATTATGCCCGCGCACATGCAGATAGACATTATCCCGCGTTATGCCACACTGTTCCAACCGCATAGATAAATTTCCGTACAAAGCCTGCGGGATTGCGAGATTTAATTCAGAAAGCCTGGATTCAACTTCCTTCAGCAATGCCTTGCCATTATCATCAAGCCACTCAGACCTTACCTGAGATGGCATACAACCGAAGATATCCGCCATTGGCACTGGAGCCGTTTCGATTCCAAGCACCTTCTGGCAGCAGACATACATAAAGGGAACAAACAGCAACTCCGACAAGCCCGTCAAAAAACCAGAAAAGTCAAAACAGCCTCTTTTCCCCTCTCTTTCCATAGCCTGTTCAAAACGAGACTGCAACCCCTTGGCTTCACAACAATGATTCTCCCAAGAATACGTATATGTCTGGGCGACAAAATTTTTCGACACAAGCCCCTCCTCCCCGGCGACATTGCGCAAGTCACTATCAATTGCTATGAAAAACTTTTTTGAAAGATACCGGCGGTACTTCAGGCATTGCTCGCATCCCGAAGTATTGTTTCCTTTCCCGCTTCGGCTCTGCGAGACAATATAGTATTCCCCACTCCGCACATATTGCAGCATCTGAAGCCAGAACGATGAGTCTGCCTTATCTTCAACATGCACACTGGCAATGCAACCTTTCTTCAACAAAGGAATACTGGCAAAGTATTTAGCCTGACTTTCGTAAACGTCTCTCATCCAACGACCTCCTGCACTATATCTTCCATGTATATTATGCGATCACCCCAACCGTCGGCAAAAATCCCTGGAGAATGTGTTGTCAACACGAATTGTGCATTTGGATTTAAACTTGTCAACATATCAATCAATTGATATTGCCAATCTATGTGGAGCGAAATCTCGGGTTCATCCAAAAACACGATATACTTTTCATCCCTCTCCAGCAATACGGAAAGCAAAATAATCATTAACTGCTTCTCTCCTGCCGACAATGACTCACAATGGATTGTCCTCCCGTCCTTAAACCGGAATGTCAGTCTGCTCTGGTCGGGGACAAGTTCTTTACCTGTTTTCGAGAACGACTCATTGACAAAGCGCAGCATCAAGTTCTTTTTGCTGTTTATCCTGTCCATTTCTCCTTTTGAAATGCTGCCTTCCCTACTTATTATATCTGTCATCTGTTTAGTAAGATCTGACAGATAGTAGGAATAGTCGCTCTGCAGTTTTTCTAGTTTGATATCCAAAAGCGATTGTTTTCCATCAGTTTCGCCTTTGTTGTCAAATGTGGAGATAAGATCCGTATGACAAACTGACTCAAAATCAGACTGTGAGCATCCAGCCCCGTTCAAGGAATATCCAAACTGGCCAATACGGATTACGACATCCTCCGGCAGATGTTCGCGAGTCTGCGCTCGTACCTGCTGAAGAATCTCCGCTACCTGATTGTTCTCTACGGATCTTTTCTCAAGCCCTTCAATCGTGCCCTCTGCTGTTCTGTATGCGACATACGCTTTCGGGCCGATAAATTCAGCATTGGCAGCTGCCATTTTGTATATGCCTTGCATTTTTTCACTCCGCAGCATAGAATGCAATATCTCAAGGACTGTCGATTTGAATGATCCGTTATTCCCGACAAGTATATTCACATCGGGATTCAACTGTGCAACAATCGAATACCTGTCATACAATCTTTCTATTTCAAATCTCCTTATCTTCATACTGCAAATGTACAAAAAACTGCCGTTTTAAGTACCACACCCCTCACACCTCCTCCCAGGCGCAAGGTTATAGTGTTTTAAGATGAATTCCCTCTAACCTAAACAACACATCACCCGATGCCAAGCGCTCAGATCCAAGCCCCCCAACCGTTAGTAGCCAACTTATTTCGACCTGCACATCCCAAAGATCAGAAATCAATCCGCCACAGAGACTTTGCAATATTTGCCATTTTGCGCTGGCGCGAATTTATAGCGGCACTGTTCCACTCAGGATATCCATCCGGTATCGAATGTGTAGTCACAAAATCAGACTTTCCATAAACAGCCTTCTTCGCCGCAAAAGACTTATTTTCAACGTCTTTATTAAATTTTTTCTCCAGCAGGCACATGTTACCGAGACGATATGTAAGCGAGTCAAACTCATAGTTGTCCTCGCCCCATTCTATACCAGGATTCCTCGGCAAAATGTGCTCAATCGTATCCGTCTCGCTCTCAAACGGCACATCCCTCAAGCCACCGCTGTATCGTTCTATACGTCCAAGTATATACTTGACTATCTTGTTGCTCTTGGAATTATCCACAAACGACTTGTTTTTAAACGAATTGGAAAATTCGTCATCTGCCACGTAAATCTCTCTCAGGCTCTCTTTGCGATATATTCTCTCTCGAGAAATCTCAATGGCCATCTTATTGTAGACCCGCTCTATGTCATTCGGATTCTTATCACAAATTACACTATAGCGAAAACTGAATACAAGTACATCTTGAAGAACCCGACCAAAAGACTCGATATCCAAATTATGGTAGGCTGCCATCAAAAGAGAAAAAGGCTGTCTCAAACCAAAGATGTTAAGCAATCTTATTTTGTCTGAAATCTTTTCCAGATTCTGCCACAGCTCATCATCCGGATTACGCAAGGCCATATAGATGTCACTATATAGCAACATATCCGCAACAAGCCTGAAAACCTCTGAATCTGTGCTTATATTGTCCCTGATGGCCTTGAACAACTCATTTGCTCTTACTGTCTTATTCTTGGAGTTCCAATAGTAACGTATAAAATCCGGAAGCCTCTCCGCTTGAATATTCTTGGTGAGACTGGACCACTTTTCCTCCAATACGTCAATCCGCTCAGGAGACTTCACATTGTCCACAAGAGAAAAAAGATAATTCTTAAGCAGATCCGCAGATGACAGTTGAACACCCCTGGCATTCAAAGTCTCAAACACCCGGAAAGCATTCATCTCGTCGGAAACCCTTATGATCGTGAAATATAGGTGATCCACGATATAGGAAATCAACTCCGCATACTCCCGCCCTGTATTGTACATTCCGGAAATTCTGGACTCATACCATTCGAAGCAACTCCTCATAAGTTTTTCCGTCCGGGAGGTGTTCCTCAACCTCAATTCCCCAAGACGGACTATGTTGTCACGATAATACGAATCATTGTTCCTGTTAAGGACCAGATAGTTGTCATATTCAAGCGTTACAGGATCAATATCTCCGATATAAGTTTTGGTAAGCGTCTCCGCCCGCTTGTTGTTCTCCTCCGTCTCAACACCGCTTAACGCAAGCTGCCGTATCGCCTTTATGGCAGCGAGAATAATGAATGTTATAGTCGTAAAACGCTGCTGGCCATCAACAACGTAACAATCTTTGGAAGAAACAGACTGCAGGACAAGATAGCCCATATAATGATCCGTATCTTCTTTAACCATGGCAAGTATGTCCTGCCACAAATCATCCCACTGATCCTTATCCCACGAATAATCACGCTGAAACTTGGGGATGATATACTTCCCGCCGCTTCTGATGAGAGACCCGAAATGGTTTGTCGAAGAATCCAATATGCCGAACATATACCGTATTCAATTATCGTTGTTATAACAAACAAAGATAGTCGTTTTCAGAATAATGCCAAAAACCAGCTTGCTAACCGTCTGACGCCCGATCAAATCCCAGCTAACGATCCCCTATAATTACAGGATGCTGCGGTCGAAGACCCAATTGCGCCAATTTCCGTTTGTATGAGGCCTGAGTGCTGATATGAATTCCTGACCCTGTTGCGGCCCAACAGAATTTTGGAGACAAGGCCGGCATCGCATCAAGGAACGGTGCCTTGTTCTTAAGCCACCAGACAAGCCACTCCTTTTTCTTCACAATCTCGTCAATGTTTTTTGTACTCGCCGGATGGACTTCGACAAAACAGACCTTACCATCATAACCCAACGCATAATCCCAACGGCCGGAATCCGGATACCTGCCCCGCAATTCCCTATCCAAATTCACACTGCCATTCAATTTGCGATTATCCTTTATGACAACAGCTTTCTTGTCCGAAGGCTCAAACGCTTGAAGTCCTTCACAATAAGCGCCCTCAATTTCCGGAGTGTGCATCACCGCGGCCTTAAACCCCTCAGCAATAACAGCATCTGCCTTATTCATCGCAATATTCACTCACAAGTTCTGAGGCCCTTGTAGCAAACGATGAAAGTCCGCCCCACTCACAAACCTCCTTATTTTCATCAAAAGCATCCAAAGAAGTGATATCAAAACTGGTGACCTTCTCATCATCATTCCTGACGAAAGCATAGGTCCGAATATCCTTCCCGAAAATGCCTGAAAGCATCCCTGGGCCTTCCGCCGAACCGTCAAACAACTTCATCAACGCGGCCGCAGCCTCCTTTTTGCTTTTTGGGGATTTTTTTAAAATATTAAATGCCCATACAAACTCCAGTGGAACTGTGGAATGAGTGGACACTATAACTTTCTTTCCCATTTGCACTAGCTGCAAGATCTCAAGCAAAACTGACATTATGGCCTGTGGATGCAAACCCATTTCAGGCTCCTCAATAATGACACATTCATATTGATCTTTATTCATCACCCGTACAGGAGATCCTGACACACAATAGAAAGCCATCAATAGAGGCAAGAACTCTTTTTGCCCGGCACTCCAGGTCATGAACGGAATGTTCATGCCGCCAGTCTTCAGACGCATCTTTCTCTGCCCGTTATCATCTTCCATGACGACTTTCCCACCATGGAAAATCGAACCGTCAAAAGATTTTTTCTGTAAGTTTTTCAGCCTGTTGTTGACAGGAAACAAAACCGCATTGCCTCCTAGCCCCACAGACATGAAGACACGAAGAGTTTCACTAAATTGACGCAAAGTATATGGGGCGCTCGGGTCAAATTCAGAGAACGCCTTTGGCCTACCGTCAGATATGCTGAAGATCCTTTGCGCAGGCACGTAAAACACCTTCTCTTCCCCCGCTTCATTTTTACTCATCAGCGAAGTAACCGATGAAAAAGCTTTTCCATCAAATGCAACTTTTGTATCTGAAGTCCAGACAGCGGCCATACCGCTCCCGAAATATGCATCCAGCAGATTATTCCTGTTAATGATATAATTGTATTTCTTCAGATTCGCCACAATCGCCGCTCTATCCTCCACCAGCTTAGCAAGTTCCAGAAAAAGACTCTTCCCGGAAGCCTGCGCCCCCACAAGAAAGGTGAGATCGCCAAAAGTGACATCCGCCGTCCTTATAGGCCCGAAATTCTCGACTTTAAGAGTTTCCATCAATGTGCATTTAACTACAAACAAAAGTAGAAATATTCACGTTCAACTCCAAAAAAATCTGCCCAACAAGTTCACACCTCCTCCTACCCGCAAACCCAAACCTCCCCGGATGAAGATGCCGGGATAGGGAAAGCAGCGCAGGTTATAGAATAAAAGCCGCAGGACCCTCTAACCTTAACAACACCATACCGTCACCCGATGCCAAGCGCTCAGATCCAAGCACTCAACCACCAGCCCCCTCACACCTCCTCCCCGGCGAGGCGCACCCGGAAATAAATCGCCCACGAATAATTTTGAACTTCGGAACTTTTAAGTTACATTTGCACCATGAAGAAATACCGAACAGTCATTACATACAAAGACCACTTCGGAGTCAACACATGAAAACAAAGACACTTTCACAGCTCGAGGACAAATATATCGGAGCTAAAGGCACCCCAGAAAGAGAACAGTACGAAAAAGACCTGTCCGATCTTATGATCGGCTACCAAATCCGGGACGGACGTATCAAACTTGATCTGACTCAGGAAGATCTTGCTGAGCGCATCGGCAAAAAACGAGAATTCATCTCACGCATTGAGAACGATGGCAGCAACCTCACCATCAAGACACTCCGTGACATCGTAGAAAAAGGACTTGGAGGCACCCTAAAAATCGAGGTGACCGTCTGACACCAGCCATGCATCGCCCCCAAATATACACCTTCTACGCTCACGGCAAGATAGTGCTGTGGGGACGGTTACCAATTACCATTGAAAGACCGTGGGATATTGCACCACCTCAAAAGCAAACCCGTTCCCCATATCCTGAGTAGAGCCATCCTGTATTGAACGCGCAAGGCCGGAGAAACTATGCACCATTGACTGCACAGACGTGTTTTCATGCCCGACCATATCCTTAAAACGGACAGCAAACAATGCACTTCTAATCTTATACGAATCCATCTTGGCAGCTATGCCAGGAACAGAAGCAAGTTTACAAATAGATGATTTCAATTGCTTGTATGCCTTGGCTCTTTTACCAACATTCTGACCACGACTATTCACATAAGGCCAAACATATCTCTCTTGAGAGCAAGTCATTTCACAAAATGCCAAACGCTTGGACATATCATCATACAGCATCAAATCACATTTGTCCCTAACTGAAGCAAGAGAAGTCCCATCAAACTGAATAAAGAATTTTTCCAATTCTACTACCACTAACTTATACTTACTGTTTATCCTCAAAACAGTCTTATCCTCACAAGACCTCTTTCCAACTGCTTCGCATTCTGCGCAGGCTCGGACATCAGCAAAAGAAGATAGTCCGGGTTCCTTGAACATCAAATCAACTACGACATCCCGAACAGCATTATAATACCTCTTGTACTCTACCTCAAATCCATCCATATTATACTCAGTTCAATGCCGAATACTCATCTCCGATAGTCTCCATAGTTTCAATAAGATCGGTAGCATCTACCCTGTTTCGACCTTCTTTCGTACGAATCAACAATGATTGAAGTTCCCCCTCAAAAACTCTGTATACAGAGAGTTGACTATCCGTTAGCCATGGCTTATCTCCACCACAATCACGAGAAAGGAGAACATTCAGATAATTTACAATATACGGGCTATGGGTTGCCATCATCAACGACATCTCATATCCTTCTGGACCATTTGAGAGAGTCCTGTCAACTATAAAATCGACAAGGTGCAGCTGGCTGTCCGGGAACAAGCTCAATTCCGGCTCTTCCACGAACAAATGCACCCTTTTATGGTTCAGCTCTCCTATATTCTCAACCGCTTTGAAGTCTTTCAAAGCATCAGCCTTGGTCACATAAGAGAATATCGCCTGATTCATTGAGCCTATGATGTCAAACTTCCTTGAATAGTACTCGACAATCAGATTGAGAGGCATAATATTCTTCGTACCAGAAGATGCCTCACTTAGTTTAATATCAAAAACTTTCCCTCCACCGGTAGAAACGACCCTATGTTTCAGCCCCTGTTGTGTTTTTCTGACTTCTAACTTTACGCCAAGATAATCCACTCTAAAATCTCTTATGGAACCAGCCGCCTTCGAATAGTCCTCATACGTCTCATTAAGATAAAACTGCTTTTTTATTGTCACCTTGCCTTCAGCTATATCTGCCACAAGATTCCTATTATCTGCCACAAAAGCTATCTTTTCCAAAGACAGTTGATCTTTAGGAAGATACTGGGACGTTCCTTTCAAGATCCCATTTTTCAGGGCTATCGTAATATCACCATTTTTGTATATGAACTCCGAAGAGTCATTTGTGTACCCCTCAAGGCCGACAGTCTTGAGCAGACTGTCTATGCGGAAGCGGAAAGGGGTCTTCTTGACACCTGAGTATCTGAGATATGAGCGGATCGACATCATTTTATATAGCCAACGCGAAAGAGCCAGCACTTTCATTATAGTACTTTTTCCGCTGCCAGACTCCCCGACCAAAATCGTCATCGGTCTGATTTCATCGATGCAAACATGTTTGATTGGCCCGAAGTCCTTTATTTCCAATGATTCACTCATAAATTCATCAAATTGCACAAGACCAAATGTACGTTAAAAAATCGATACGACCAAGACAGGGATATCAAGTTAGACACAAATTCCCATTCCATAACTTATCAACACGCACGGCCCCCTCACACCTCCTCCCTGGCGAAGCGAACCTTGAAGCCGAGCACCGTTGCGAAGATCATCTCGATGTCCTTCCAGAACGAATAATGCCGGTAGTACCAGCAGTTCAGCCGGACCTTGTCGGGATAAATCACGGTGTCATTGTACTCCGTGGCGATCTCCTGCATTGGCCTCGTGTCCCCCGCCGCCTGCCGCTGCACCACATAAGCCGAGATCATCTCATCCTCAAGCCGATACTTCAGCGTCGCCGGCCCGGTTATCCCCGGACGCAGCTTCAACACATCCCGGTCCGCCCCCTGCAGCTTGTCCGCATACCCGGGAACATCCGGCCTCGGCCCCACAAAACTCATATTCCCGACCAGCACATCCCAGAGCTCGGGCAGCTCATCGATCTTATAATGCCGAAGTTTCGCCCCGAACGGCGTGATGCGCGAATCCCCAGCCACAGACACCGACGAACCATTGTGATTCACCGTCATCGTCCGGAACTTATGACAGGTAAACAACTTACCGTCCTTCCCCACCCTCTTCTGGCAAAAAAACACAGGCCCACCCGGCATCTTCGCCCTCACCAGCACCGCCGTCACCGCAATCACCGGCCACAACACCAGCAGCCCCAACAGAGCCATCAGCCGATCGAATAACCACTTAAATATCACAGACAACTCCCGCACCCTTTCATCGCTATTTCATCGTCAATTGTCTTGCATAGCTCCCGGACTTTGGCAATCGCCGCGCTCACCATTGAATAATTAATCGACAATAAATGATTAGATTTATTAATCTCAACAAGACCGTGTTTATTCAAAGTGTTGAATTTGTCATCTGCTTTTGAACCTGAATGAATTATCAAATGCCTTACTTCCAAGTATGTCAGAGCATCTTCTTTAAGCCTTTCCGGGACTCTCAAGTCAAAAGTTTTAGTTATCTTATCCAATAGTTTAGAGGCTCACCTGCAAAGTTCCGTGTGAAAACTCATAAATAAGTTCCATATTCAAGGT